>FWPV01003999.1_pt1 | contig 32157 bp, 32 predicted proteins | sample 2228371 | NCBI WGS metagenome assembly FWPV01 (sample SAMEA103939776, study PRJEB20133) | metagenome
TGAACGGTCTGCTGTTGGAACGATCATGTGTACAACCCCGCTAAATCTTGAATCAGGGATAGCGTCGAGCTGTATCTCACATGGTTGACCTTTCTTAACAATTCCAAGATTTGATTCAGAAACATCAACTTCGACCTGCAATGAACTCATATCAGCAATTGTTACAACAGCTGCCTTTGCATTCGCTGCTGCACCTATTGGTGTAATTATATCGCCTATATCAGCATTTTTTGTAAGAACAACTCCATCAAAAGGAGCACGTATAAAACTATATTCAAGTGAAACATCTGCTGATTTCAGGGCTGCCATAGCAGCTTTAACATTTGCCTCTGCTGCAGAAACTGCTGCTTTAGCTCTTTTGTACCTTGCTTCTGCTGCATCATAGTCTGCTCTCGATACATATTCAAAAGGCAAGAGTTCACTGTATCTTTTGAAAGTTATTTCTGATTCTGCAAATTCAGCCTTTGCCTGTTCAAGATTATGTCTGGCTGTATTGAGATTTGCTTCAGCCTGTTCCTTTGATGCTGAAATATCCTCATTTTCTATACGTGCAACTATCTGTCCTTTTTTAACAAAATCCCCTTCTTCTACAGAAATGGATACCAATCTGCCTGTAATTTTTGATGCAAGGGCAGCCTTTCTTTGAGCAACAACATATCCGCTTGCGTTCAAGAGAGTAAATGTCTGGGAAGGATATAGTTTGGTAACATTTACAACTTCAACCTCAACTGCTGGCAGTAACATACCCTTGAAAAATAATATAGCGGTTGACAGCATAAGTATTAATAGCAGAATAAAATAAATCTTTTTCTTTTTACCTTTTTGTTTAAAGAATGCTTCTGATTTATCTATTTTAAGTTTAGACAAATCTTCATTTGCCATAAACATTCTCCTCTCAGTAATAAAGTTTATCGTATTTACATTATTCGGTTTAATGTTCCAGATTCCAGGCTTACCCACACGACAGCTTTTTGTTTTAAGGAATTATATCTATAGGGGTGCCATCAGGAACGAGTTGCCATATTTCTTCCATTTCCTTGTTGGTCACAGCAATGCATCCATCTGTCCAGTCAGTAATCCTGTGGAATTCTTCGACATCTTCATATCCATTCGGAAGGCCATGAATCATAATATCACCACCTGGATTTAACCCCAATTTTTCAGAATTCTCTATGTCAATATGATTTGGATAAGATATATGAAGAGCTAAATAATATTTACTGTCAGCTTTTCTTGAATCTATAATATAGCTACCTTCGGGTGTTCTCTTGTCCCCGGCAAATATCTTTCTACCGACAGGCTGTTTGCCCAGTGCTATTCTATATTCTTTCAATATCCTCCCTTTTCTGAATAAAGTCATAATTCTTTTTGATTTCTGGACGATGATTTTATCTGCTGTTAAAAGTTTTGCATCAATATCTGAAGAAATAAAAGAGCCAATGATAAAAAATGGAATAATAAACAGAAAAGTAAATTTTCCGTTCTTCATTCTAAAAATATTATCTTTTAAAATTCTAAATTATTTTTTCACCCAGTTTCCATCAGGGTTCTGGATCCACCAGCCCTTTTTGGCAGAATCTCTTCTTAATGAAGCAAAATATTCAACAGCCTGAGGCATTACTTTTTTTATTGTTTCTTCATTCTCCCGGTCTCTGTTTATACGGATCATTGCTCTTGCCATGCCTCTCATAACAGTTTTTCTATTCTCATTTTCTTCGGATATAAGTTTTTTATCTTCTTCGTTGAGTTTCCCCTCTCTAATTATAAGAAGCCCGTCTTTTCCTTCTCCGACTGCACCACTATCTCTTAAACGATCAATTTCATTAATCCTGGCTCCCATTTGTTTATATGCATTTACGACATCTGGCATTTTCTTCATGGTCTCTGAAAGTTTTTCTGAAAGACCTTCTTCTGCATAAACTGTTCCTACAAATTCAAATTTGAAGAAACTCTGTGGTTTGCTTTCTCCGGATTTTTTATCATCTTTTTTAGAATCTGTGCCCATTAATTCTTTTTCGAGAGTTTTGTATGCTTCTTTAACATCCTTTTCAGGAAAATATATATTGACTGTTATGACTGCACATGAGACAAGAAGTAAAACAAATCCTAACATAAATAATTTCATTCTAACCTTCATATGATCCTCCTCAAATTTTATATGTTAATGTTACTATTCTATAAAACTACACAGATACACGCTATTTATATTATAGAATATTTTTCTACTAATAAAATCTTCTATTTCTTTTTATCCTCCTCTGCACTTCTGGCTCTGTGTGCTGCTTCAGTAATTGTCCACATAAGATGTTCGATTGAAATTCTATTATTAAATGGAGCAACTTTGACTGAAAGATCTTTTATGCCGATTATGTTTCTATTTGAAATCTCGAGTTCACTGAAGATAATATAACCATTTTTGAAATACATAGTAATGATTCCTTTATCGAATTTTCTGTCACCGAGATAACTTTTCAGTGTTGGACCACCAGCTTTCTTGAGGAATTCCTTGCTTATTTTTGTGCTTTCTTTTTTACTGCTATATGTCCACAGATCGACTTTTCCTATAAGATTTTTTAGACCTGGCCCAGAACCTTTAATAAATGCGATTCCATCAACAAGACCTGAAATATAGCCCTTAATAGGTTCAAAACCTTCACAAAATTCTCTAAGACTTAATTTTTCAATAATAAAACCAGCAGTGTAATCCAGACCATTTGATATATTTACTGATGCAGTTCCTTTTAATATTCCACCTGCAATATCAGCATAAAATAAAGGAATACTGTAAATACCATTTTCCTTTTCTATAAAAATATTTACATTCTTTAAAAGAGGCATGCCGTAACTGATCTCCCCTAAGGTTATTTTACTGCATGTTTTACATACTTCCTTGTTTTTATAATAGTTCTTAAGGATAGAAAAATTATCTTTCTCAAACTGAGGAATTCTGGATAGAATATTCACCCTTGAATTTTTATTAAGCAATTTTATGTTTTGATTCCTTTGAAAATTAATCGGGATTAAACCATTTACTGGCCCAGCTTTGAATTCTCCATTTTCCCCGTTGACAGTAAGTTCATGAGCTTTTAATGTACCTGAAATATTCAAAAATCCTTCGGAGTAATCAATTGAAAGCAAAGAAGATATTGAACCATCCATGCCAGCATATAAAAGACTGTCAGGAAATATATCCCACAGAGCATCTCTTATCTCTATTGCCTGCACCTCGGGAACTTCTGCTTTAAAATTAATGAATCTATTTTGAGATAGTATATCCTTTGCTGTGCCTGAAACTTTTATTAGAAGCTTTTCTATAGAAGTAGTTGTATTAAATATTGCGTTTTTTCCGTCAGAATTTAATTTAAAATCAATTGATGCTTTCCGTATCAAATTCTTTTCTTTTATGAAGATCGAGATATTTTTAAGTCCAGCCTTAAAATTAAATTCTGGCATTTTTATAAAAGATTTGCCATGTATATTAATAATTGCATTTCTTAAAAATCCGGAAATTCTATAATTATTTGGAAATTCCAGAGAAGAAAGGTCGAACTTATTTACTATAAATTCAGTTTTATAATCAGGATGTTTGGTAATATCTCTGATAACGCCTTTTGCCTGTACAGATAAAAAATTACCTGAGTCTATTGATAGATTATCTATTGAAATGGAATTATTATTAACAATATAACGACACTCATTTTTGATTGAAACCTCATCTATCCTGCTTGATATATAAGGAAAAGAAGTATTATTTATTTGTAAGCTATTTTTAATATTAATATTATCAGATGTGCCTTCAATAATAGCTTCGGTATTTATTTTTGTCTTATCAAGTTTTAGATTATATTTACTGAATTTTTCACCAAACTCCGGTAAAGAGATACCATTAAGAGAAGTTGATACCATAAATTTTTTGGGATTATCTTTTAAATAAACCCATCCTTTTAATTTCAATTTACCGTCAGCATAATCTGCCACTGCCTCAATCAGAGTTTTCACTCCTTTATTTGAAGATAAATCTTTCAGAGTAATATTTGCTTTCTCAACTTCGAGAAATTTCCTATTTAGTTTTAAATTTCTGTTTTCAGAATCCGGATAAAATTTAAAAGAACCTGATTCAAGTTTTAATTCATTGATTCTGTATTTAAGTTTAGCTTCTTTCTTGAAAATAGAAAGAAGTTTATCTGAAAGGTTCAGCCTGCCATTTTTATCTTTACATAATATTAATACAGGAGAGGTAACAGTGATATTTTCTGAAAAAAATCTTCCTCCAAGAAGATCATTTAGTGCTAACTTTATATGAAGCTTTTTTATTGTAAGTAAATTTCCGGGCTCAAAATCCTGTGGATTTTTCACATTAATGTTGTAAAAATTAACCCCTTCTGAAGAACTGAATGATATGTCTTTTATCTCAACATGGTGTCCTAAAAACTCTGAAGCTTTAATTGAAATTTTATTAATAATATTTCTTTTTATTTCATGGCGATATGAATGCAGGGCAATAAAAATGGATATGGTGAATATAATTAGAAAAGTAAGAAATATCAGAGCATATTTTTTAAATTTTGTTAACATTAATAAATTTCCAGAAAAGTGAACAATTCTAAAACTTAAAAATCAACAATCTCCCTTTTAGAAAGGTGACTCAAAGGGATTGTAAATGGAAAAAGTTTTCTTTTTATATCTGCATAAAATCGAGCCATTGTTATACTAACGTATCGAAAAACAAATTATTTTGCAATATCTACAATATTTATATTGTATTTTTGGGTTAAGCGAGCGATTATCAGATTTAGTAAAATTCTTCTAATATTTTATCAATATTTACTGGATTGGAATACTGTTTCACCAGAGGCGAGTTTTTGATAACCGGGATTCTTTCTTCAAGTATCGGGCGGTTATTTTTATATATAATCCCTGAAGGTATTCTGTCTCCAAACTCCAGTGCTTTTCTGAAAGCATTTATTCTATCTTCTGGATTATAATCAGCCTCTATACGATATACTCTCTGTTTGTACCAATCATAAGTGTTTATCTTGTTGAAGGTTACACAGGGCTGCAGAATATCAAGAAGCGCAAATCCTTTATGTTGAATGGCTGATTTCATAAGATATTTCAGATATTCCATATCACCTGCAAAACCTCTTGCGACAAAACTGCAATCGAGAGCAACTGCAAGTGCTACCGGGTTTAATTGTTCTGACATAACACCAAAAGGCTGGTTCTTTGTAACCATACCTTCCATGGTTGTTGGAGAAGGCTGTCCTTTTGTAAGTCCATATATTTGGTTATCATGAACAAAAAGTTTTACATTGATATTTCTTCTCATCGCATGAATTAAATGATTTCCACCTTCACCATAGCAGTCACCATCTCCTGCTACTGCGATAACAAGCATTTCATGATTGACGAGTCTGATGCCTGTTGCAACAGGCAATGTTCTTCCATGAAGTCCATTGAAGGTGTTACATTTCAAATAATGTGGGAATTTGCCGGATTGTCCGATACCGGAAACTATTGTGAACTGATGTGGTTCAATGCCAAGTTCAACCATTACATCTTTAAAAGTTTTGAGTATCGCAAAATTTCCACAACCCGGACACCATGCAGGTGTCTGACCTTTAAAATCATCCAATCGAGGCATCTATCTCTCCTTAGCCTTTTTCATTATCCCAGAATTGCAATATTTGTATTAATCTGTTCTACAAGAGAATCAACTGTAAAAGGTCTGCCATCATATTTATTGATTTTCGACTTAAATTCAAAACCTGTTTCTGCTCTTATTAACTTTGCAAACTGGCCCGTTGCATTTTGTTCAATGCAGATAGAAAGCTTTGCATTTTTTAAGACAGAAATATAATTAAAAATTACAGTCTCAGGCATAGGATATATTTCGCTAAAATGTATCATTGCTATCTTATAGGCTTTTGATAAAGCATCTACAGCTTCTTTCATTATTCCATAAGTTGAACCCCACCCGGAAATAACAATATCAGGATTGGTATTTCCATAAAACAGAGGTGGAGCTATCTCTTTTTTAATCAGAGGTATTTTTTGAAAAAGTCTCTTATTAACCATTTTTATTCTTGTTACGGAATCCTCTATCAAATGGCCTTCTTCATCGTGTTCATCACTATCGGTTATTATTAAATGATGTGAATCACCTGGAATGCCTAAAGGAGATACGCCGGTGGAAGTATATGCATGCCTTTTGTAATTGCCGAGACTTTTTAATGTTTCTCCCCGTATTCTGTAATCATGATATTTTAAACTACTTAAATCAAAGTTTTCATAAGTCCACTCAGCATCTGAAAGATACTGGTCAAACATTATAAAAACAGGTATCTGATATTTTTCCGCAATGTCAAAGGCTTTATTGGTAAGATATAAAGCCTGTTCAGGATTCCCTGGAGCGAATATTACTCTTGGAAATTCTCCATGTGCAGCATTTATTACAAACAACAATGAACCCTGTTCTGTCCTTGTTGGAAGTCCTGTTGCTGGAGCGGGCCTCTGACCAATACAAATAACTATTGGAGTTTCTGTCATGGCAGCCAGAGAAAGTCCTTCTATCATCAATGCAAAACCACCATCTGCACTTCCTGTCATAGCTCTTACACCTGCAAAAGAAGCACCGAGAGCCATATTTATTGCAGCTATTTCATCTTCTGCCTGCTCAACTATGATTCCGTATTCCTTTTCTTTATCCGCAAGATAATTCATAATTCCGGTTGATGGGGTCATCGGATATGCTGCATAAAATTTACAGCCCGAAGCTATAGCTCCAAGCCCGATTGCCTCAATTGTATTCAGGAGCATTTTTGCTTTTGAAACATCTGCAGGTACAAATCTACATGTAAGGCAGTTTTTTATTGCAAAATCATATCCTGCTCTGGCGGCGTTAATATTTAATCTAATAATATCTTCACCTTTCTTTTTGAAAGTGTCCTTTATAATGTTTTCAAGAATATCAAGATGCATTTTAAGCATTCCAAGGATAGCGCCTGTTGCAACAGTATTTGCCATTATTTTACTGCCACCATGTTCAACAGCAAGTTGCGTGAAAGGTATGTCAAGGGTATTGATTTGATTTATATTTTTCTGTAATTCCAAATTTTCCAAGGTTGATGAATCATAAACTATCTGTCCCTGCTCTTTTACTTCTTTTGCATGTTCTGAAATGCTTTCCTTATCAAACGCAATCAGTATGTCAAGATTCTCTCTTGATGCCATTACAGTTTCATCAGATACCCTTATCTGGAAAAAATTATGTCCTCCCCTAACTCGTGATTCATAGTCCTGATGAGTAAATACATGATAGCCTGAACGTGAAAAAACCCTTGCGAGAGTATCACCGACAGTCTGTATCCCCTGCCCTGCCTCGCCACCTATTTTGATAGTATAGTCCATTATTCTTTAAGAGATTTCTTTAAGTTATTCAGCCATACGATATGACTTTTTTCTTCTTTTATAATCCTGTCTATCAATTCTTTTTCTTTTATAGATTCCCTTAATGTGTAATAGTAAAGCAAAGTCTCTCTTTCAAAGCAAAGTGCAAATTCAACAGCTTCTCCTGCTGTTTTAACATGTTCAAGTGACGGCAAACATTTATCTTTGCCAAGAAAAAATTCTGAATCAACAATTGCCTTGAGATAAAGAGTAACCTCTTCCCAGCCTTCTGGTTCTTCATCCTTGACTTTTTGCATGAGTTCAGAAAAACTTTTACCATGCTTTACTTCATGTGTTGCGAGTAACTCAAATAGTTTTTTAAGTTCGTTATTGTCCTGAAATTTTTGAGCCATCTTTGTATAAAATTCCTGACCAAGTTGTTCGGTTAATATTGCCTGTTCAACAATTTCACGTATGGAAAAAGTATTCATAATGCCTCCATTGATTGGTAATAATATTTTCTTTGAGTTTAGATTAATCTTACAATATCGTCAATATTTATTTTATTCTTTTCTAATAAAATTCCAAGAAATATGAAACTACCACAGGGATGGGGTAGATTTAAATGAACAATAGATAGAATACTTTTTTGTTCTTTTAGAATATCTGCAAAATCACAATCGTTTTCATAAAATGGGCAATATGGACACAGTTTATTATTTAGAATTTTAACAGTATCTTTTGAGATAGAGTGATTTTCCAGTTTAAAATCAAATTGATTGCTGTTATTTAAAAGGCTCTCGATAATTTTAAACCCAAGACAGGATTGTTCTTCATTTTTATCAGGTTTAAAATACTTACAGTAATTAGAGCAAAGTGAATTTCTTAGATTTAAAATAGATATTTCTACCTTTCAAAAGAAAATTTTAAACAAATCTTCTTTCAAACTCCATAAACAAATTTATTCTATCGATTTTCTTAATAGAATGTGAATACATAATCTGTGTTTCTCCAGAGTAGAAATATTGCATGAGTACTAATGCAGCAGAGCCTTCTTTTGTTTCAAGAATCATGCTTTCATTAAGCGAAAGATAGCTAATATCAATATTATTTTTAACCTTGGTAATTTTTATGCCATGTTTTTTTTCAATTATATCAAAGATTGGTTCTGAATCAATTTTTTCTTCAATAAGCATAGGACATATATGGTATGGAATGTAAGTTTCATTTATTAATGTTGGATTGTTGTCAATAAAATGGAGACGTTTTATATAAATAATATGCTTATCAGGAGAAATATCAAGTTTAATATCGAGATCTTCTATGGGCATCATAACAGTCTGAGCAAGAACTTTTGTAGAAACATTCAAATTTGTATCAAGCATCATCTCTTTTAGAGTTGTTTGCATGGTTAAGCCTTCTGACATGGTATTTCTGTAAACAAAAGTTCCTTTACCCTGTTGCCTCATTAAATATCCCTGTCTGACAAGCTCAAGCACAGCATTTCTAACAGTTGCTTTACTGACATTGTAAGTTTTACAGAGATCTTCTTCTGTAGGTATCTGCGAACCTAAAGCCCATTCACCATTTTCGATTTTACTTTTAATAATATCGAGCAGCTGGCGGTATAATTTCTGGTGATTTCCTCTATCAATTACTATCATAATAAAACCTTACAATATAATTTTCTAATTATTTAATAATAATATTATTACAATAAATCTTAATATTTTACAAGAAGAATTTAATAGTATAGAAGCTCTTTTATTTGAAAAAAACCAACCCGAAAATGCAGTTAGAATAATGCATATATTGCGAAAAAATCTGTTTTTCGATACCTTAGTGTAACAACGGCTCGATTTTATGAAACAAAATCACGGGTCTTTGCAATGAGGTTGAATACGTAAGCGGAAGACTCAGGTTTAGCAACTAAATTGGAGAAGAACCAAAAAATAATAATATTATTTAATTGTACAAATAAACAATCAAATGATATATTTAATTAATGAATTAGAATTCTATAATAGATATAGCTGATTCGAAAAATGAAAAAAATTAATCTCTCGAATTTTAAAGAATGGTTTGTTTCTCATGATTTATTTGGACTCTTAGGTTCAGACCGTTATAAGAGCCTTAAAAGAAGGATAGTCATTCTTGAAGTTGCTTTATCTATACTTCCACTTTTGATAGTTGTTACAATCAGTTATTTCTGGTTTCAGCAAATTCTTAAAGATGATTATAGGAATCAACTAAAATGGGATATTGAAAATACAGGACAATCTATTGAGACATTTCTCAACGAAAGATTGTCATTTCTCAGGTTTCTTACGTTGTCTTATAAATATGAGGAACTTTCAGATTATAAAAAACTTTCAAATGTATTTTATGCATTTAAAAGAGAATTCCCGGGAATAGTTGATATTGGAATAATTGATGATAGTGGTTTTCAAATAGCATATGCAGGTCCCTATAGATTAACAGGGGTAGATTATTCTAATCAGAACTGGTTTAATGAAGTAGTCATTCGTTCTTCAAATATAAGCGATGTTTATATGGGATATAGAAAAATACCTCACTTTTCAATAGCAGTTAAAAAAGATCTGCCCGAAAAAGAAGGTTTCTGGATAATAAGAGCAACAATTGATATGGAAACACTGAAAAAATATGTTTATGCATTGAATATAGGAGAAAAAGATGATTCTTTTATAGTCAATAAAGAGGGAATTTTACAGACAGATACTCGTTATCACGGTAAGGCACTGAACAAATATATAGAAACCCCTTTGCCATCAAATGAACAGACACTGGTAAAAGAGTGTGATATTAAAATTCACGGACATCAAATCTGCGGTTATTATTCAATAAAAAACACTGATTGGTCTCTTATTACTGTTATACGTTCAACTCCATATGCAAAAATACCGAGCATTTTCAGAAATGAGCTATTTTTTATTATGATTTTTAGTATTTTACTAAATATTTTTATTACAACAGTAATAGCACAGGCGATAGTTAATAAGATAAGACAGACAGATATGGAAAGGGAGGAGGCGATTGCTTCCTGTGAACATGCTGGGAAAATGGCTTCAATTGGGAGACTTGCATCAGGGGTTGCTCATGAAATAAATAATCCTCTTGCAATAATAAATGAAAAAGCAGGATTGATGAAAGACATTCTTGAATCCTCTGATGATCTTCAAAAGAATAAATATAAATTTCTTTCTTTATTGAATGGAATATTCGATAGTATTACTCGAGCTCGTACAATAACGCACCGGCTTCTTGGATTCTCACGAAGGATGGATTTATCCCACGATCTTTTTGACTTAAATGAAGCTATTAAAGAGGTTATAAGTTTCATTGAAAAGGAAATTCAGTTCAGAAATATAAATCTTGTTTTAAACTTGAATCAGGAATTGCCAAGAATAGAAACTGACAAAGGACAATTACAACAGGTAATTTTGAATATTATAAACAACGCTATAGATGCAGTGGAGGAAGATGGACGTATTGAAGTAATTACTAAAATGAGGGATAATAATACACTAAGAATAAAAATATCTGATAATGGAATAGGTATTCCAAAAGATAAGATAAAGCATATATTTGAACCATTTTATACAACAAAAGAAAAAGGTAAAGGAACAGGTCTCGGGCTTTCAATATCATATGGAATTATACAGAAGCTTGGTGGAAATATATCCGTAGAAAGTGAAGTGGGTAAGGGTACTACTTTTATTATTGATATACCAATAAAGTACGAGGCTATTTGAGGAGGCAATGAATGTCACAAATAAAAGTTCTTCTTGTTGATGATGAAATTGAGTTTGTTTCAGCTTTAGCAGAGCGGCTGCAAATGAGAAATTATATTGTTAATACCGCTTCAAATGGACTGGAAGCAATGGCATTGTTTCATAAAAGCCCTCCTGATGTTGTAATTCTCGATCTTAGAATACCGGGCATGAATGGAATAGAAATACTTCGAAGCATAAAAAAGTTTGACCCATCTATCGAGGTTATTATACTTACCGGACATGGTGATATAAAGAGTGTTGAAGAAGGAATGAAGAGCGGGGCATTTGAATACATAATGAAACCAATTGATATAGGTGAATTAACCACAAAGATTGATAGCGCTATGGAGAAACGTAAAAAAAGTCTTATTTAGAGGAAAAATGATGGACCTGAATTTTGAACAATTAATTCGCCAGCTTCAGATGAGATTCATAGGAAAAATTATTGCAAGTTTCACTCATGAAATTAAGAACCATCTGGCAATAATAAAAGAATCTGCAGGTCTGATGGATGATATGTTAAGAATCGGAAAATCTTCTGCAAATAGTAACCAGTATCTTGATATTCTAAACTCAATTGTTGAACAGGTTGATAAAAGTATTGGTTTATTTAAGTTTTTAAACAGATTTGCTCACAGAATGGATAGCCAATTTTGCAATTTTCAAGTTAATGAAAGCCTTGAAGAATTAATTGCATTAATGACACGTCTTGCAAATCAGAAAAGAATCGTCTTCGAAAAATCTTTTGAACATGAACTCCCCGAACTTTACAATAGTCCCTCATTATTTCAATTCGTTATTTTCAGTTTTCTTGAAAGATATATTCAACAACCCGGGAATGGGAGCAGTATTATTGTCGCAACCGAAAAAACAGATAATTCTATTAAAATAAATCTTTTATTCAAAGGCGATATTATGAATATTGAACCATCGAATGATTCATCAGAAATTATAAAAACTGTTGTGGAAAAGAAAATGATGGGAAAGGTTGAGGATAAAGGTAATAATATAACAATAACAATTTCCCATGTTTCAAATAAATCTAATGGAATTTAATATATGGATGCTGATGAGATAAAGTTACTTGTTGTAGATGATGAAGTTGCATTCGCAAATACACTGACACAACGTCTTAAAATCAGGAATATTAAAGCTGTCCCTGTATATGATGGAGAACAGGCTCTTTCAAAACTAAAAGAATCAGTTTTCGATGTAGTCTTGCTTGACTTAAAAATGCCAGGCATGCACGGACTTGATGTGCTCAAGGAAATAAAAAAAATAAATCATAATATTCAGGTTATTATTCTTACAGCGCATGGCACAGAAAAAGATGAAGAGGAAGCAAGGCTACTCGGGGGGTTTGATTTTTTAAAAAAGCCTTCTGATATTGATAATCTTGAGCAGAAGATAAAAAAGGCTTATAAAGAAAAAAAGAAGATTGAAATGATTAACGAGGAGTAAGAAAGTAATAACGAATAATTTATAAAAAAGGAGGATATTCAATGGCAGAAGATCTTAATGCTAATGTTTTACTGGTGGATGACGAAGAACAATTTCTAAAAGTATTTTCTCAGAGACTTGAAGGCAGAGGGTTAAAGGTTGATACATCGACGAGCGGTGAAGAGGCACTTAATAAAGTTAAAGGCAAAGATTTTGACGCAATAGTTCTTGACCTTGCTATGCCGGGCATGAGCGGCATAGAAACCCTCAAGAAAATCAAAGCTGAAAATCCTGATTTGCAAATTATAATGCTGACAGGACATGGTTCAATTGACAAAGGAGTTGAAGCTATTAAAGCTGGAGCTATTGATTTTATGGAAAAACCTGCTGACCTTAATAAAATTATGGAAAAAATTGCAGAGGCAAAACATAAAAGATTTGTTCTTGTTGAAAAGAAACACGAAGAGCATATCAAGGAAATTATACAGAGTAAAGCCTGGTAATCCTTAACATTATGAAAAATAGCAGAATAACCTTCATGGTTATTCTGCTATAAATTCCAGAAAATGCGACACGAATAAAATGGATGTAGCGAATAAATTTATTTTGCAATACCCTGACATTTAATGTATTAAATCCCATCGCTAAGACCTCTTATTCGAGTTAATTTAATTAATGCTATTCTGCCTGATTTTTTCGTTTGCCTTTTTAATGGTCTCGCTTAATAGATTTACATCAACGGGTTTTTCAAGATATGCAAATGCACCAAGTTCCATACATTTTTTTCTGTCTTCTTCAGAGCCATGTCCTGTAAGAATGATAACTTCAATTTTCGGGTTTGTCTGTTTTACCCGTTTAAGTACTTCAATACCATCGATTCCAGGCATTTTCAGGTCGAGTATCATAACTTCAGGTTCTTCTTCTTTGATTATGTTCAGAGCGCTTTCACCATCATAAGCTACAACAGAGCCAATCTCTCTCATAAGAAGTCTTTCAGAAAGTGTCTGAACAAACTGGCGTTCATCATCAACAAGCAGTAATTTAGTTGGCATCTCAAGATCGTATTTTCTAACAATATCTGTCTGATAAAATTTTTTCCCAACTTTTGTTGAAACAGATTTGACGCCTGGAATTTTTGTTGCAATTGCCTGTAATTCTTTTTCAAGTTTCTCGAGCATAAGTACATTTTTATTTATTATTAAGGTAACATTACCATCTTCTGCTTCTGCATTTATAAAATACTGTCCTTCATTGGCAAGAACAGTCTCAAATTTTGCAGCAAGAATGAAATCATGAACAGTTTTCTTGCTCTGTTCAGTTGTTTTAAGAACATCTTTCTCGAGACTTTTCCTTACCATATCTGCTATCTCTTTTGAATTCATCTTATCAGTAGGAAGTACCATGTCATAAAGTGAAATATTCCATGGATCATCTTTTTCCAGAATGGTTCTTGTCCATATGATCTTTTCCTCGTCACTTTTATGAATAATTTTCGAGGCATCGCTTTCTGAGACACCTGATGAAACAGCGACCGAAAGCCTGTATTTCATATCTGCTATTAAACATATCCTGAGAACATGTGAAATTTTTGGGGGGATTAGGAGGCTTGTAAACCCATTAATTAAAAGATTATCTTCCAATAGAGTTTCTGCGACAGCCAGTTTAAGATATGCGATTGACTTTTCTTTTTCTCTTGTAAATTGATTAAAAATAGAAGTCTTTGAAGAGAAAGCCTTTGATATTTTATCCTCCGGCATACCGAACAATTTAGCGGCTTTTGAAACGAAGTCAGAGTCAGTTAAATATTTATAACCAGACATTGCTAAAATTTCTTTAATAGCGATTTCTTCGTTGCAATACTTGCCTGAAAAGATACTTATTATTGACATATTATTCCTCCGTTTATTATCTAAACCTTGCAAACAGCGAGCAAGGGACATTCTTTTTCTAATTTGTCCTTATGTGTTGTTGGATAAATCTTGTTTATTGCCTGTTCCTGTGTTGGATATATGTGGTCAGCGCCTATTTTTTCAAAAAGATGCGTACGTTTAAGTACTGCCATTACTGTCTCATTGACTCCGCTAAGAGATATATCCATTCCGGAACTTCTTATTCTATCAACGAGCAATGACAGAGTTTCCTCACCTGAAGCATCCATTTCATTTATACCATTCGCAACAAGAATAATATGCTTCAAATTCTTTTTCTTTGAAATAATTTCTCTTATGCTATCTTCGAGATAGCTTGAGTTTGCAAAAAACAGAGGACCATCAAATCTAACAACAGCAATATGCTCACATTCCTTAAGTCCGTGAGTTTCAATGCAACGAAGAGATTTGTCTTCATGTCTTGCAAGCAATGCAATTTTTGGTTTCATGCTCTTATATAAGAATACAGAAATTGATAAAACAACGCCAATCATTATTCCCTTGTCAAGATGTGGTGCAAAAGCTAAAGTTGCAATAAAAGCAAGTACCGAAATGATACCGTCATATTTCTGGGCTTTCCACGCATGTACAAATCCCGAAACATTTATCAACCCTATAACAGCCATCATTATAACAGCTGCAAGAACTGATTGAGGTAAATGATAAAGCAAAGGAGTGAAGAATAGAAGGACTATCAAAACAGCAAAGCTTGTAAAAACACTTGATAGTCCTGTAACAGCACCTGCCTGAAAATTAACTGCTGAACGGGAAAAAGAACCTGAAACTGGATAGCCTTTACCTATAGCTCCAACCATATTTGCGATTCCCTGTCCTATAAGCTCTTGATTGGGATCGAGCCTTTGCCCTGTCTTACCGGCTAATGCCTTTGCGATTGATATTGCTTCCATGAAACCGAGCAAAGATATAATTACAGCATATGGAAGAAGATGAAGAATAACCTTCAAATCTATGGGAGGTATAGTAAAGGAAGGTAATCCCTTTGGAACGACACCAACAACTGCTCCGCCTCCAACAAAACGTATAGAGTCTTCCTTAATAGGCTTATTCCCAATTTTAATTCTCCATATTCTATTGTCAGTGGATAATCCCTGTGGCACTTCACCTTTTGGGTAAAAAACTATTGTGCCGTCAGCCTGTTTGACTTCTGTAAAAAACATTTCTCGAAGTTCTTTCCTTAGAGAAGCTTCTTTCATTTTGAGTTCTTCCATGTTTACATTAAGAACTTCCTCATTTCGCTTAATATTGAGTATTTCTATTTTATTATTATTCTTTTTTGCTTCATCCATGAGCCTGGTATTTTCAGTGCGCTGTTTTGAAAGCTCTGAAATATCATTTAGTGTCTTATTGAAAGTTACAATCATTTCATGAACCTTCGCGGACTGAATACGGGATATATCTACCCTGGTATCATTTTCAAAACCTATTGCCCATGAAACAATTGTTGTAATTGCTACAGCTACAAGAACATTGGGTATTCTTGGATTAATCTTTTTTAATCCGAACATTATAATAAATGCAGCTACACCCATAATAAATGTAGGCCAGTGTGTGTAGTGTATTGCAGCTTCTATAACTCTAATGACTGTCTCATAATGATGAGGGGCTTCATCGACTGAAACACCAAACATTTTTGATAATTGCGAGGTAGCAATAATTATTGCTGCACCATTGGTAAAGCCATTGACAACAGGGTGGGATAAAAAATTTACAACAAGACCGAGTCTTAAAACGCCGAGCAAGAATTGAAAAGCTCCTACAATTAATGCAAGTAATATCGCATAAGCAATAAAGCTTTCGCTGCCTGCAGTTGCCAGTGGACTGAGTGATGCTGAAGTCATCAGAGAAACAACAGCTACAGGACCTGTTGCAAGTTGTCTGCTTGAACCAAACAATGCTGCGATCATGGGGGGTAAAAAAGATGCATACAGACCATAATAAGACGGTAATCCCGCTAATTGCGCATATGCCATTGATTGAGGTATCAATACCAATGCAACAGTAAGTCCAGCAATTGCGTCAGCTTTTAGTTTTGTGAAGTTGTAACCTTTCATCCATTCAAGAAATGGAAATATTCGTACCAGCATAGATAAATCTCCTTTATAAACAAAATTTGCAACACTATTTTAACTAAAATAATATTATTAGTACAATTAAATATTTTTATTATAATATCATAATCTTTTTTAACTTTTGCTAATGTCTTTAAGAATTATTTTCTGTTCAACCAAAAAAAATATATTTTTTTATTATTCAGCTTACCCTTGTAATACATATTTTGCACAAAAAATCAAACTAAATTTATTTTCTTGTAATTTAATTTAGCATTTGTTATATTATTTTCAAATATATGGGGTGGCTATATGAGGTATACAATTCATTTAACTTTTAAATGTAATCTTAAATGTGAATATTGTTACATCATTAAATCTGATAACACTCTTACATTAGAAACAGCAAAGAAAATCATTGATTTCATGTTCAAGTATACGCCTTCAGATGAAAAAATTGAAATATTATTTACAGGTGGAGAGCCTTTAATAGAGTTCGATCTTTTAAAACAGATTATTTTGTTAATAAAATCCCATGAATTATTTAATGGCAGAAATATTAAATTTTCATTAATAACAAACGGTACAATTTTTACAAAGGAAATTAAACAATTTTTAATTGATGGTAATTTCTCAATATGTATCAGTTGCGATGGTCCACAAGATGTTCACGATATAATGAGGCATTTTCAAAGTAAAGAGAAAAGCTTTTATCTCGTTGAACGCAATTTAAAAGAAGCATTAAAGATATTTCCAGATCTTTCCGTTCAGGCGGTATATCATCCTGCGACTTTAAATAAACTTCACCATGTGGTTGAGTATTTTTCAACACTTGGGATCAGAAATATTAATCTGAACCCGGATTTTTCAGCCAGATGGACGAAGAAGGATGCAGATTTACTTCCTCTGATATATAATGAAATTGCAAAATGGTATCTAAACTACTCACAGAAAAATAATCTATTATATGTAAATTTGATAAGCAAAAAAATGGAAGTTATTCAACGGGGAGGATATATCCCAATTGACAAATGCCAACCAGGCATAAAAAGTATGGCATTTTCGCCGTCAGGGGACATTTATCCGTGCGAACGATTCATTACAGACTCTTTAAGTAGAGAATATAGAATCGGTAATGTTTATAATGGAATAAGAAATGAAAAAATAAATTTAAAAAGAACTCCTGATTTTAATCTTCAGGAAAAATGTATTTTCTGTGACGTAAAAGATTTCTGCATGAACTGGTGTTATTGTTCAAATTATTTTACCTCAGGTTTTCATGATAAAACAGGTCCTTTTTTATGCGCTTCTGAAAAAACTGCAATAAATACTGCTTTTCATGTTTATAAAGCACTTAACCCGAATAATGAAGCCTTTACTCAAAAATTTATTTAACTCGATATTTTTATTCCAGACATTTACCGATGTCCATACTCTGAAACAGAAAAAACTACTTAAATAGCAAAGAGCGAAGAACTTAGAACATAGAGTATAAAGAAAAAAGAGAGTATAAAGCGTAAAGCGAAGGAAAAAATAACAGTGAAGAGTAAAGCGTTCTGAACTCTGCTCTAAAAAAAATTTTTTCATAACACCTGAATTTTTCTGGAATTTATGGGTTAGAAAAATAACCTGCTGGAAGAATTGAATACAGTAGTGTTATTTTATTTCAAGAAATGATTCGTAAGCAGCTCTTACTGTTCTATCAATATCTTTAACTGAATGTGCAAGGCTTAAAAATCCTGCTTCAAATTGTGAGGGGGCCAGGTAAATTCCTCTTTTGAGCATAGCAGAGAAAAACTTCGAGAATCTAACAGTGTCAGAAAGTTTGGCTGTGGGATAATCTATAACTTCTTTTTCAGTAAAATAAGTGCAGAACATTGTCCCGGCTCTGTAAAATTTTGTCTTTATGCCTGCTTTTTTACCCGCATCAATAAGACCTTCTTCAAGTAAAGAAGACATTTTCTCGAGCCTTTCATAAACTCCTTTTTTAGAGAGAATTCTAAGAGTCGTTATACCGGCTGTCATTGCAAGAGGATTTCCCGAGAGAGTTCCTGCCTGATAAACAGGACCTTCAGGAGATACCATTGCCATTATTTCTTTTTTCCCTCCATATGCTCCAACCGGCAGACCTCCACCTATTACTTTTCCAAGACATGTCATGTCAGGTTTTATATTATAAAAAGCCTGAGCACCACCGTAAGATACTCTGAATCCTGTCATAACTTCATCGAAAATTAATACTATTCCATAAGATGAGGTTAGCTTACGGAGTGTTTCAAGAAAATCTAACTTTGGAAGTACACATCCAATATTTCCAACTACAGGCTCAACAATAACACAAGCAATATTCTTCCATTCATTCTGGATTATACTCTTGAAAGCATTGATATTATTGAAAGGCAAAGTTATAGTATTCTTTGCATATGCTCTTGGAACACCGGGGCTATCAGGCACTCCAAAAGTTGTTGCCCCTGAGCCAGCTTTTACAAGAAGTCCATCGGCATGGCCATGATAACAGCCTTCAAATTTAATAGTTTTATCTCTTCCTGTGAAACCACGTGCAACTCTGATAGCACTCATTGTGGCTTCAGTTCCAGAATTGACCATTCTGACTTTATCCATTGAAGGATAGGCTTTCAAAACCAGTTCAGCAAGCTCAATTTCAAGTGGTGTTGGAGCACCATAACTTGTTCCTTTTAAGGCAGCCATTTGAATAGCTTTTATCACCTGAGGGTGCGCATGCCCGAGAATTAAAGGACCCCATGATAGAACATAATCAATATACGAATTCCCGTCAACATCGTAAAGCCTTGAACCCTTACCACTTTCGATAAAAACAGGATTTCCACCAACTGCCCTGAAAGCGCGTACAGGACTGTTGACCCCGCCGGGAATCAGATTTAAAGCTTTTTTGAATAAAATTTTCGACTTTCTCATAATTTATTTAATTAACCATGATACTTTATCATAAAAATTTTTATGTGTCAAAAAAAGTTCTGTTTATGTTATAACAGTAGCATTTAGAAAACTAATTTCAGGAGGAATAGATGAAAAAATTATTAGCTGTATTTATTAGCGTATCTTTATTGGTCATATTCTCAGGATGTGCGCAGAAAGGTGAAAAAAAAGGGCCATATTTAGCAAAAGTAGGTAACGCCACTATAACTCAAGCGGATTTTGAAAGAGAGATGAAGAATCTGCCTCCTTTTGCACAGAAATTGTTTGAAGGACCTGAAGGCAAGGAGAAGTTCCTTCAGGAACTTGTTAAAAAAGAATTACTTTACCAAGAAGCTCTAAAAAAAGGACTTGATAAAGATCCAGAGTATGCGAGTAAAATTGAAGACTATAAAAAGATAACTTTGATAACTCAGTTATTAGAGAAAGAACTGGAAGCAAAGGCAAAAGTAACAGAACAGGATGCAAAAGAATATTATGAAAAACATAAGAATGAACTTGCCTCTGTCAGCCAGATAAAAGCAAGTCACATACTCGTAAAAACCGAAGATGAAGCAAAAAAGATTATCGAAAAACTAAAGAAAGGCGGGGATTTTGCTGCTATTGCAAAGCAAAGTTCCATTGACCCTGGTTCTGCAAAAAACGGAGGTGACCTCGGTTATTTTTCATCAGGACAAATGGTTCCTGAATTCGAAGCAGCAGCTTTAAAGCTTAATCCTGGAGAAATAAGCGAACCTGTTAAAACAAAATTCGGCTATCACATAATTAAAGTAACTGACAAAAAGATGGGCAAGCCAGTGGAATATGAGAAAATAAAGAATGTTCTTATGCAGCGTATGACTGCTGAAAAACAGAGGGATGTTTTTGATTCATATATTGAGAGCTTAAAAAAGAATTACAAAGTAGAAATAAATAAAGATGCTCTTTCGAAACTTGAAACAGGCCCTGAAAAGAAAGATGATTCAGTCGAGAAACTACTTCAACAGCAGGAGCAGAAACAGGATAAAAAAGATACACGTAAAAAAGACTAATATATAACTGGACTCGATTTTTGAGTTTTTGAAGTAAACATATTAATTATGATATTCTTAAAAATACCAGGGTGATTTTATGAAATATCGAGCATGGTTTCAATGCATAAATAGTGAGTGTAAAACTACCTATCCACTCAATGCCATTGTATATAAATGCAGTAACTGTGGTTCACTTCTTGAAGTCAAACATGATATGGATGCTCTTTCACGTCGAGATGCAAAAGCATGGATGAAGCTTTTTGAAGAAAGATATAAATCGACCGAATGGCCATATGGCTCTGGAGTGTGGGGTAAAAAAGAATGGGTTCTTCCCGAAATCGATAATAATAATATAGTTTCTTTGTATGAAGGAGGAACAAATCTATTCTGGGCAGAACGTTTCGGTAAAAAACTCGGACTCAGTGACTTATGGATTAAATTATGCGGAAATTCCCACAGTGGCTCTTTTAAAGATCTTGGCATGACTGTGCTTGTATCCCAGGTTAAACAGATGATAAGCGAAGGTGCACCAATTCAGGCTGTAGCCTGTGCATCAACAGGCGATACATCAGCTGCTCTGTCAGTCTATTGCGCTGCAGCAGGGATACAATCAATTGTTTTATTGCCAAAGGGCAAAATATCAATTGCTCAGCTTGTTCAACCTATAGCAAATGATGCACTCGTTTTATCTCTTGATACAGATTTTGATGGTTGTATGAAAGTAGTTCAGGAAATAACAAAGGATGAAACAATATATCTTGCAAACTCAATGAACTCGCTGCGTGTAGAAGGACAAAAGACAGTTGGCATTGAAATAGTACAACAGTTTGACTGGGAAATTCCTGACGTGATAATAATTCCCGGAGGTAATCTCGGGAATGTATCTGCCCTGGGAAACGGGTTGCTAATGATGAAGGACCTCGGCTTGATCTCAAAATTGCCGAGAATTGTTCTTGCGCAGGCAGAGAAGGCAAACCCTCTTTATCGTTCATACCTGAAAAATTTCGAGACCTTTGAGCCAATTCAGGCTGAAAAAACTCTTGCAAGTGCAATTCAAATAGGAAATCCTGTAAGTGTACAGAAAGCAATAAGAGTGCTTAAACAATTTAGCGGTATAGTTGAGCAGGCAACCGAACAGGAACTGGCTGATGCAGCAGCACTTGGAGATGCAAATGGAATGTTTAATTGTCCACATACAGGTGTTGCGCTTGCAGTATTAATAAAACTTCTCAAGGCAGGCAAAATCGATAAGTCAGAAAGAGTTGTAGTCATATCAACTGCACATGGCTTGAAATTTACTGATTTCAAGGTTCGTTATCATGAAGGCACGCTCGATTTTCCATGCAAATATGCTAACAAACCAATAGAATTACCGCCACGCGTAGATGCGGTTAAAGAAGCTCTAAAATACGCTCTTGAGCAAAGGAGAAATATTGATGTCTAAGAAAATTTCTAACTGGAAATCATCCACACTTTCAATACACGGATATGGCAGGGTGCCAAAAGCATATTATTCTGTCTCAACACCAATTGTGCAGACCTCTAACTATTATTTCAATAATACTTCAGAAGTTTATGAATTCATGAAATTAAAAAGTAAGGGACGTATTGTTCGTGAACATGAATATGGCAGATATGGAAATCCAACACAGCAAGAATGCGAAAGAAAACTTGCAGCAATAGAAGGGGCAGAAAGAGCTGTTCTTTTCTCAACAGGAATGAGTGCGGTTATACTTACACTGATGGCTTATATGCACAGAAACTGCCATATTATTTTTACAAATGACTGTTACAGACAGACTCGTGATTTTGCTACCAAGACTCTTTCGGAATTCGGCATAGAAGTATCTCTGGTTGACCCGACTGCAAAAGATATTGAAGCTGCGATTAAACCAAACACTAATATAATATTTACTGAAGCTCCAACAAATCCCTATTTGAGAATTCTTGATATACCAGCGGTAGTTGAGATTGCAAAAAAAAGGAAAATACTAACCATAATAGATGCTACACTTGCAACACCCTACAATATTAAACCACTGGAAATGGGAGTTGATATAGTAATACATTCTGCCACTAAATATCTTGGCGGGCATAATGATCTGTTAGCAGGAGTAACTCTTGGCAAGCACAAACTTCTTAATGATGTATATCGTATGCAGAGAATGATCGGTGCTACTCCTGGACCATTTACATGTTTTTTACTCGAAAGAGGACTTAAAACATTCTCATTGAGAATGGAACATCATAATAAAGCAGGTCTTGCTATCGCTCAAATGCTCGAGGCACATCCAAAGATAGAAAAAGTCTGGTATCCTGGCTTGAAATCACATCCTGATTATAAGATTGCGAGGAAATTACTGAAAGGATTTGGCAGTGTTATAACTTTTCTTGTCAAGGGCGGTAATAAGGAAACATGTAAGTTCATAGATTCTCTTAAATTATTTCTCATTACACCAAGTCTTGGTGGAAGCGAGAGTCTTGTAACACAGATGGCAACCATGTCTTTCTTTGATTATCCTGAAGAGTACCGTCACTCTATCGGAATGGTTGATAATCTTGTAAGAATAGCACTTGGATTAGAAGATATAGATGACCTGATCGCAGATTTGAACCAGGCTCTAAACAGAATATAACTTGCATTTCTTGGATTTACAAATAATTATACTCTTTTACATCGAGTTTGATTCTTTCTATATCTTCTGGATCATATCCTGAAAAAAGATACGAAAATACAGTATTATTCGTAAGTAAAGGATCTATGTCCTGATTGATGATTCCTTTTTCAATAAGTTCATCCCAGCATTGTGTCCCGGGTATTGGTGAGAATTCTGTAAGATTAATTTTAACACCGAGACTTTTAATGAAATCTATTCCTTCCTTTACTTCGCTTAGTTTCTGTTCTGGCAACCCGTACATTAAATATACTCCAACTTGCTTTTTTGTAAAACCATATTTTTTTAAATATGAAACTGCATTTTTTAAATCATCTATGCTAACTTTCCCACCTGTAATTTTCTGTCTTTCTATGTTTACTGTCTCAAGACTGAGGCGGAGTGTCATAAATCCAGCCTTCTTCATTAAATATGCCATCTCATCATCAATAAATCTTGCATGCAGCCCATTGGGACAATGAAAGCGTATATTCAATTTTCTATCAATTATTTCACGAAGCAAAGGTTTTATGTGAGAATCGCTCTTGAATAATAGGGCATCATCATAAAATGCAAAATCCTGTATTCCTTTTAGTGCGCAATTAATTATATTGTCTGTGATTTTGTTTAATGGAAGTTGAATAAATTCTTTATTTAAAATTCTTGAAGCGCAGTAAGAACAGTTAAACGGGCAACCTTTGCTTGTTAAGATTGGTGCAAAAGGGTAATTAAAAAGATCGTTGTATATAATTTCCTTTTCGAATGCCGTTAATCTCTCAGGTCGCAATCCTAAATTTTCAAAAATCGTAAAAATGTCTTCGTTAATATGCCCTTTATAAATAATATCAGCACCAGAGTTATTAAGTGCATGTTCATACCATAATGTTGCGTAAATGCCACCAAGAATTACAGGTGTATTCATGTGGAACTTCCGTATTATTTCAATTACCTTCTGAACACCAGGATACCAGTAAGACATTATAGATGTTATAAAAATGAGATCAGGATAATCAGTTTCAGATAGTCTTCTGTAAAAATCATCAATAGGTATTCCGTATCTTCCAAATCTACGGGGTACTGACTTAAGACATTCTGCCTTCTGGACAAATTCTTTTCGATAGCGTCCTTTTCCAAATTCCTTTATTTTGTAACTATCCATGCAATCAATAACTTGCAGGCTTGTATCATACCTGCTCAAAAATTTTGCAACTTCAAACAAACCAAGCGGCATAGACCACAAATTTACAGCTGCAAAATCGTATATCCAGGGATTGATAAGCAGAATTTTAATGCTCATTTTACTATTTTAGCACTGTAACCGGAAATGCATTATTTTATTATTATGAATTATAATATTTAATATGCCAAAATTTGTTGTTCAAGAACACCATTCAACACATTTACATTTTGATTTCAGACTCGAAATCCAGGGGGTCCTTAAATCATGGGCAATTCCCAAAGGGCCTTCGATGAATCCAAAAGATAAGAGACTCGCAATTATGGTTGATGACCATTTGCTTGAGTATGGTAATTATGAGGGTATCATACCCGAAGGAAATTATGGAGCTGGAGCAGTTGTGATATGGGATAGAGGAGATTATGAACTCATGAAAGGTGATATAGATAAAGGAAGAATAGAATTTTATCTTAATGGCAAAAAATTAAAAGGCAATTTTGTACTTATGAGAATGTCAGGAAAACAAAAGGAATGGCTCCTGATAAAGATGAAGGATCAATTCGCTCAACCGGATTTTATCATGAAAACAGTACTTACTCATGAACTGCGAAAAAAATTAAAGGTAAAAATCCCTCCCTGCAATGCTTCGTAATTATTTCGGTTTGTAATTCAGTATTTTGCACAATTCTTCAATAAAACCTGATTGCCCTTTTAATATCTTTTGAGATGCAATATCAGGTGAAAACCATTCAGCACGATCGAGCTCTGGAAACTCAACAAATTTACCAGAATGGGGTGGCCATTCAATTGTAAAAGTATTGCTTTTAATATTATTAATATCAATGTCACCTTCAACTGCCCATGCAGAAATAATCTTTCCACTGTGCTGTCTTAACGGTGTTAATTTCTTGAAATCCCCCTCAATTTTGTGTCCTGTTTCTTCAAAGAATTCACGCTTTGCTGCAAGTAGCGGGTCCTCTTCTTCAAGATATTCACCCTTTGGAATAGACCAGGCGCCTTTATCTTTTTTTACCCAGAATGGCCCTCCTGGATGAACAAGAAAAACTTCGAGTTTTTTATTTTTAAAACGGTAAACGAGTAATCCTGCACTGAATTTTTTCATAGCTCAATTAGTTTTCCGACACCTGTTTTAATATAATTAGTGCCATATTCTTTCTCAAACAATTCAGTTGCAAGTTTACCCGTACAGTGACAGGGAGCTATATATCGAACTCCTGACTTCTTTATATAAGCAATTATTTTTTCAACATCACTCTGATTTTCTAAATGAAATCCTCCGAATAATAGGAAAATGTCATTATTGAATATATTTTTTACATGTTTTAATATTCTTAAAACTCCTGGGTGTGCACATCCTGTTATTATCAATAGACCCTTTTCAGTCTTTATAATTAATGATTGTTCTTTTATAGATGTTCCCAGTTCTCCTGTTGAAAAAACATTCTTGCAGATTTTTAGAGGCTCTTTTATTCCGAATATTTTTACCCCGAATTGCTCGATATTTTCTTTGAATTTTTTAGAGAAAGACTCTAAAAGAAAAACACGAGCACCAGGATTTTTTTCAATAATTGCATATAAACCACCTATGTGATCCCAGTGCATATGAGAAAGAAAAACTATATCTATATCTTTCAAATTTACCTTAAGTCTTTTAATATTTCTTAAGAGTAAAAAAGGATTGCTACCTGTATCGAAAAGTATATTTTTGTCTTTTCCTTCTATTAAACAGGAAAATCCCCACGAAGTCTCAAGCCCTTCTTTGAAAGAGTTATTGTCAATTAAAATTTTTATATTCAATTTATGCCAGCAAATAATTTTTTCTCAAAATCAATATTTTTATAGTATAAATATAAATTCGAAATCTTGAGAAAATAAATTTTAAAGGCTAAAATAATATAAAAATTAATTGAAGAAAATTCAATAATAGCTTCTTTATAGTTAGTTCTAAAAAAGGAAAAATAGAATTGGAAAAGCTGACAAGGCAACAGGTCATCAGGCTTGCAAATGAGAAGGGTCTTATTTCAGGATATGACATTTCAGGTATAGATCTCAGCAGACTTGACCTCATTGCTGTTAATTTCAATGATTCTATATTAAAGGGTGCAAATTTGAGTAATTCTAATTTTAGCATGTCAAGTTTTGATGGCACAGATCTCTCTGATTGCAATATGGGGAGTTCTAATTTTACTGGTTCAAGTTTTAAAAAAGCTAATCTGCAGAACTCTGACCTGAGCTTTTCTTCATTTGAAGGCGCTGACTTTTCTGAAGCAAATATAAATTATGCTAACTTTTCTAATTCAAAAATATCTTTTGGAAATTTCCAGAAAGCTGAACTCATTGGTACAAATCTCCAGATGACAGAGGCATCTTTAATAAAAATGAAGTATGCGATATTGCAAAATATTAATGCACACGGTTCAAGCATGATAGGAGCTGATTTTTCATATGCAGTTATCAGAGGAGCATTATTTCAAGGGACAGATTTAAGTGCATCGAAATTTTATTCAGCAGACATGAGGGATGTGAATTTTATAGAAACAGTCCTCATAGCAGCAGATTTTGAAAATGCAGATTTGCAGGGTGCGAATTTTAGCAATGTGGAAAAAGATCGTGCTAAGTTTAATGGTGCAAAATTATAAATTCCTCTAAAAATATAAATCAAATCCTTTTAAGAGCAAAGAGAAGGGGAACAACCCCCCTAACCCCCTTAACAAAAGGCATACCATAAAAATTCCTCTTTAACAAAGGGGGGCTAACTTTAATAAATTCCCCCTTAGAAAAGGGGGATTAAGGGGGTTGTTGTATTTAAAATAAAATCTTCACAACACCTAAAATTATCAGGATTAACCCAAAAATGGGAATAGAATAATGCAGATGCTGTGAAAAAATTTATTTTTCGATACCTCAGTGTACGCTTGAAGATGATTTGCTGTGTACTTTTATATTTATGACTAATAATATTGTTTTTAAATAAAATCATCGAGTTAAATAAATTTTTGGCATTATTTTATATTTTCCCAGAAATTTACTATTTCCGCTACTATTCTATCATTGCAGAACTCTGTTAGAGGCACACAATTGACAATAGACTGTATCACCTTTTCGGAGAATGGAAATTGTGCGATGATTTGAATTCCTTTACACTCGCAAAAATTTTTAATAATTTTGCAATTGTCTAAATTTAAATCATATTTATTGATTACTACTTTTGTAGGAATCCCGAAATGCTTTGATAACTCTGTAACTCTTTCCATATCATGTAGCCCTGATAGTGTTGGTTCTGTCACTATAATCGCAATATCAACTCCGGTGAGTGAAGCAATAACAGGGCACCCAATCCCGGGAGGTCCATCAATTATCACATAATCCAGTTTTTCTCTCTCGGCAATCTCCTTTGCAATCTGACGTACTTTTGTCACAAGTTTCCCGGAATTTTCTTCTGCAACGCCTAATTTAGCATGAACAAAAGTCCCGTATTTTGTACCTGAAATAAATAATTCTCCCGAGATATTTTCTTCCATAATGATTGCATTTGCAGGACATATATAGCTGCAGACTTTGCATCCCTCGCAGGAGATAGGATCTATTATGAAATTGTCTTTTATAGCATCAAAACGGCATACTGAAACACATTCGCCACATTCCTGACATATATCTTTATCTATTCTGGCAGTTAGTCCACTTCTGAATTCTTGCCTCTCCTTTATCTCGGGTTTTAATAAAATATGAAGATCTGCTGCGTCAACATCGCAGTCAACCATAACTTTATTGTTTGCAAGAACTGCTAAAGATGCTGTAAGCATTGTTTTTCCTGTCCCACCTTTTCCGCTGATAACAACAATTTGTTTCATTGCATTTAATTCTTTGCTCTTTCTAATATCATTTCTATTTTTTTGTACATTTCATTGAATTTTTGCTGATACTCATTCTTTTTAATGACAAAAGGAATGCCGTTTGAGTAGAGGTAAGCAATCTCTCTGTCAAAAGGGATATTCATCAGTATAGGGATATTTTTATTTTTGCAAAATTTCTCGACTTCTCTGTCACCGAAATCAGACCGGTTGATAATAACACCAAAAGGTATTTCGAGCTTTTCAAGAACTTCAACTGCAAGTATAAGGTCATTTAAACCAAAAGGAGTCGGTTCGGTAACAAGAATGCAGAAATCGCTTTCTTTTACCGAACCGATAACAGGACAAGAGGTGCCGGGAGGAGAATCAATAATTACTATTCTTGAATAATTAATATATTTTTTAACCTGCCTGATTAATGGGGGTGACATAATCTCACCAATATTTAGTTTGCCGTGAACAAAGAGCATATCACCACAGGAGCCTGCTTCTATAATGCCTATTTCCTTTTGTTTTTCATTTATTGCTTTTTGTGGACAAAACAAAGTGCAGCCTCCACAGCTGTGACATAAATGCGAAAATAGCAAAATACTTCCACCCACCCCATCTTCATTATGAGGAAATACCGCAATCGCATTGTATGCGCAAACTTCACGGCACTTGCCACAATAATCACATAGGGATTCGTCAATAGCAGGAACTGGTAATGTGGCTATTTCTCTATGTTTTATGTCCGGATTGAGGAACAAATGGGCGTTTGGTTCCTCAACGTCACAGTCAATAAACTGGACATTATTCAAGGATAATGCAAGATTAACAGCAATAGTTGTTTTTCCTGTTCCACCTTTTCCGCTTGCAACTGATAAGATCATTTGTAACGTTCCTTAATAATTCAGAATAATTTCTTAAGACTTTAGATTAAATAATGGCTCAATAATTTTATTAAAAGCTTTTGAAGTTTCAGATTCTCTGAAAGATTCATAATAAGGTTTTCCATTATCTCCAGCATCTACAATACTTGGTTCGAGCGGGATGCGTCCGAGAAAAGGAACATCCATCTCTCTGGCCATTGTTTCTCCTCCACCTGTTTTAAATATATCGATTGTTTTTCCGCAATGTGGACATACAAAACCGCTCATGTTTTCGACAACACCCAATACAGGCAGCTTTATATGTTTGCAGAATGAAATCGCTTTCCGAACATCTATAAGAGCAACATCCTGCGGTGTTGTTACTATTATTGCACCATCAGCATCTTCTAAAAGCTGTGCAACTGACATTGGTTCGTCTCCAGTTCCTGGAGGAGAATCTATTACAAGATAATCCAGATAACCCCATTGCACATCTGTTAAAAAATCTCTGATAAGTTTATGTTTAAGTGGAGCTCTCCAGATAACAGCATCATTCTGGCTTCTAAGTATAAAGCCGATCGATATTACCCTGAGATTGTCGCTATAAACTATTGGAGCAAGTCCTGTCTCTGTGCCTCTTAGTGTATTGCCTTCAAGACCGAGCATTTTAGGAATACTCGGGCCATGAATATCAACATCCATTAATCCGACCTTCTGACCTTTGAGTGATAATGCGACAGCTATGTTTGTTGCAACAGTGCTTTTCCCTACCCCGCCCTTACCTGACATTACTATAATTTTATGCCTTATCTTGCTCATGTTATCCTGAAGTGCGAGTTTCTCTTTTAATTCTTCAATTTCTTCTCTCGTTGGAAGATTTTTCTTCATTTTACAACTCACCTCTGGTCCATTAATTTTTTCATTGCTCATTACCTGGTAAATCCTCCTTTGAATATATCAAGATTATTCCCTGATCATTGTTAAACCACATTTAGGACATGTTAGCGAATAGCAAGGAATTCCTTGCTGATGAATTACTTTTTCACCACAACCCTGACAAACACAATAGCCTCCGGGACCACCCCTCTTTTTACTTCCTGCACCGCCTTTTATACTGCCTCTGCCAGTACGCATACCTGTATTCTGACCTCTTTTCCTATCCTGCATTTACATTCACCTCCTCATAACTGATGGTTTTTTTGATTCTGAAGTCGGCACTTCTGTAAGTTTGAGTTCACCACTTTTGTACTTTTCAATAGCCTGTCTGATGCTACCAGATGCACCTGTAAATATAAGAATGCCAGCTGTGTTCAGTGTTCTGAAAGCATTGGGTCCCACGTTTCCTGTAATTACTGCTTTTACTTTTTTTTCTGCTATAATCTGGCCTGATTGAATTCCAGCACCACCACTTGTATCGATATTTGGATTGCTAATTACTTCATACTCAAGTGTTTCTGGCTCCACAATTATAAAAAATTTGCATCTGCCAAATAGAGGGTCAACTTTTGCATCCAGATTATCTCCCTGTGATGTTATACAAATTTTCATGCTCTCTCCTATCTATGTCTGCATATGTGATGACCACTTTCGCTTTGATGGTCACATTGACTCAGGCCGCTTTTTAATGTTCCTTTTATAAAATCGTTAATTACACTATCAATCTCTCCTGATACACCAATTATTGTTTTTATGCCAAAATCATTAAAATAACCTATAGCTTTAGGTCCCATACCACCTGCAATTACACATTTTACACCTTTGTTGTTTAGAAGTTTTGGCAGTAGCCCGGGTTCATGTCCTGGATTATTGAATTTCTCTTTTCCTGCAATCTTCTTGTCTTTAACTTCAAAAATCGTATATTCAGAACATTTCCCAAAATGGGCTGCCACAAAATTATCATCCGTCGCGATTGCAACTTTCATATTTTTTACCTCCAGAAATTTTTAAAAAGGTCATTGCGATCCTTCATTGGAAGGGGTACAAGGATCGCAATGACAAATTTTTTATTCGTTGGCTTCTGCCTGACTTTTTTTAATAGCATTTAACCTGTTTTCAATCCATTCAAGATGCTTTCTTAGATGCCCGGCTTGATTTTCTAAAATGTCCACTTCGTCTTTTTCATTAATATCGGTCTCGAAACTATATTTTCCTCTTGCCCGGTTAGGAAGACCTGTAAGCCAGAAACAGTTTCTCCATCCTCTGCCTCTACCATAACATCCAAAAATTCTTCTGGAACGCTGTTTGAAAAATAAATCGTCTTTTGTTGTTCTCATCGCATTCCAAAAACTACCAATGCCAATACTTCTGCAATATCCCATTTTTCTTCCTGTTCCAGATCCTAACCCCAGAGGACCTGTTCCATCTCCAAATGGCATATATATTCACCTCCTCTCATCTGTTAATGATAATCATTATCATTAACAGAGAAAAAATTATTTTTTAGCGCAATCTTCACATAATCCGTAAAATTGAATTAAGTGATTGGTGATTTTAAAATTATATTTTTTCTCCAGACCGTTTGTAGTTTGTTTGAGCAATTCAATTTCATACTCTATAAAATCTGTATAATCTACAATTCTTCCGCAACCTGTACATACAAGGTGATGATGATGTCCGATGCCTTTTGGGTTTTCAGCTAATTCATATCGCGCTCTCCTGTCTCCAAAGTCAAATCTAAAAACAATGCCTTTTTGAACTAAAAGTTCCAGAGTTCTATAGACTGTAGTTAAACCTATAGCAGGATGAACTTTGTGTACTTCAAGATAAATCTCTTCAGCGCTTAGATGTTCAGTTGTTTTTGCTAAAACATCGAGTATAGCCTGTCTCGGAACCGTTAAGCGATAACCGCATCCTTTAAATTTTCCATGTAACCACGGAGGTCCTGTTCCATCTTTTCTTGGCAATTACTTTAACCAAATCCTTTCTATATGATAATAATTATCATTTTCATTATAAATAAATCACCATTTTCTGTCAAGAGTTCGAATTGTATTTTTCCGGTTACCCCGAATAATT
>FWPV01004003.1_pt1 | contig 32138 bp, 25 predicted proteins | sample 2228371 | NCBI WGS metagenome assembly FWPV01 (sample SAMEA103939776, study PRJEB20133) | metagenome
CCAGGAGCAGGCCGGTTTCAAAGACCGGTTCGTCACCGACAATCTGGATCAGATGGGTGAATTCCATAGCAGTATTATGCCATAAATGGCAAATTATTGCAACATTGGACTTTGGACAAACGAGCCTTGTCCGCTTCCCGAGTGGAAGCGGCACGCTCTGGTTTTGCACCTTGACAAGCCGTGCTAGGCTGTCGCGGACACCTTTTTGGGGGCTCTCCAACGCTTCTTGACCACTGGATGGCGCATGCGGCGGGGTTGCTGCGTCCCTTTGGCCCGGCCGGGGGAATTACCCCGCCGTTTGGGCAACTGGGCCGGTGTCCCAATCTGGCGAATAATGCGCTCGAAGTCGCGCTGCGCCATCGTCGGACTGGCGATCCGGCTCGTGGGCGGGGGTAGGTATCGTTCCCACGGGCGCGGGAGGGCGACAGCCAGTTCGCGGGCCAGGAAGAGTTCCACGTAGGCCAGCGATACCAGTTGCCACCAGTTGACCTCGTGTTCCAGGTCAGGCGTTTGGTAGGCGGTGAGGAGCAGACGCTGCTTGCCGAAGCGGAAGAAATGCTCGGCATCGTAGCGCTGGATGTACGCCTCCCACGCTTGTACGAGCGTCAGTTCCGCACGCCGCGCGCCGATGACGATCAGCCAGAGGGAACGTTGGAAGACCTGGCGGCCGTGCTCGTCCACGACGCGACAGCGGATCAGGGTGAACGGTCGTTGATGCATCGGGTGGTCTCGCGTGCCCGTCATCAGCTTGTCGCGCCACCCTTCCAGAATCACGCGGTAAGTCTTCCCGCGCCGAGTCGTCCACTCTCGCTCGACCACCTCGTCGGGTGGACCCAAGCTGGCCACGTCTTTCAGATCACAGGGGGTCGCCGTACCAGACGGATGTCCGGGCGGCGACTTGGCGTCCGGCGAGTGAGTGGGTTGGTGGAAGAAGACCCGGTTCGCCGCTACACGCGCGATCACGACCAGATTGGGCAGTCGGTCGAGCGGCCCCAGGAAGGGCACGTTGCTGTAGCTGGCGTCGGCCACTGTCACGCACAATTGGTCGTGCCAGGGCAGGCTTTCGTCCTCCAACAAGGCCTCGAGTTGCTTGACACCCACCTCGGTGGGTTTGCTGAGAGGCGCACGCGCCGCATCGAGAGCGGCACTGCCCACGGCGATGCGTCGAGCGGTTCTTTTTCGGGCAGAAACACCACGGTCGAGCAGGTGTGTCCGATGGTCAGCGGGCGATTGCCAGCCACCGGGTTCGGACTGTAGACCGCTGTCCGCGCGGGCAGCGTGAGGGCGAAGGGACGCGGAATCGACGTCGTGTCCAACCCAAACCACCAGAACACCCGCTGCTGTGGAGCAGGCAGATAGCGCGCCTCGATCTGCAGCAGCCTTTGCGCCCACTCTTGCCGCTCCGCCTCCGCTTTGAGCGGGTGACTGGCGTGAAAGAAGTTGGCGATCACCTTGGACACGCTGCTGTACCCGCGGTGAAACAGCGGACTGAGGCTGAGCGCCACAGGCGAGTGGGCATGCACGTTGCTCGCCAGAGCATCAATCAACTCGAGCGTGGCGTCAGGAGCATAGGGTAACACGGCATACAGTTCGCTCCGAAACTGTTGCAGTTGGGATGTGGCATGTTGAATATCCATACGCCCCATTATGCCACAGTTGGACTCGATTGTGAAGATGCTGGGATCAGCGCGGGCTTGTCATGATTCCACCCTGCTATCGGGCGCGCGGAGGGAGAAATTTGTCCAAAGTCCAAACCTATCTTGAACAGGTAGGGCAGCACGGGAAGCAGGAAAGGGGTGATTTTTTGCGCCAGTTCCAATATTTTCGGATCCATCGGTAACCTCCTCAAAGTAAAATTTTATCGCGCCGCGCCGGTTCGGGCGCGGCTAAAGTCTCTGCATCTTGCGCGTCTTTCCGCTCATTCGCGGCGAGAGCATCCCGCCCTACCCCCCGCCCGGACGCGCGCATCGCTCACGCGCTGACGCCTTCTATTTTACCCAAAACCACGCGCAAACTCAAATCTACTCCGCCCCCCTGACGTTTTCCTGACGCCCCCGCCGTACAATCCACTTCAAACCAACCCAGCGCAAAGGGGGGCGCGCGATGCCGAATCACTCCCACTACACGTCATATCTGCTGCGGGTGTGGCGCAGCGAGGGCGAGACGGGCTGCCGGGCGTCGCTGGAAAACGTCGCCACCGGCGAGCGGGTGGGCTTGGCCTCGCTGGCCGCGTTGGTGGATTTCCTGGAGGCGCAGGCTGCTGCCGAAGAACGCCCGGAGACGCCGCCGCCGTTCGCCATCGCGGGTTGACGCCCCTGGGAGCGGTCATGCTGCGCCGCTTGAGCGCGCACCGGCCAGCGGGGTTGGGCTGGCTCGTGCCGGCGCTGCTCATCTAAACTCCGTCAATTTCTTATCATCCTTTCTTCAGCGCCTTGAGGACTTCCGCCTCAGGGCGCTTTTTGTAGAACTCGTCCAGCGGATAGCAGCCGGAGACCAGGCCGTTGCGCGGCGCAGTCGTGCAATCGCTGAAGGTGCGACATAAGCGCGTGCGCTGCAAGGGCCGCCCGGCCAACACGTCGGCGGGTAGCTCCGGGTACGAGAGCACCATCCGCCCCAACCCTACGAAGTCGGCCTGCCCGGTGCGGACGACGTGCTGCCCGATGTTGGGCAGCCACTCCTGCGCATACGAGTACCCCGATCCGACAAACGCCAGCTCCGGGCGGTGCTGTTTGAGTTGCCGGACCACATCCACCTGCCGCGCCACGCCCGCGAGCGGGTCTTCCGGCGGCTGGTAGCCATCCGAGGGCGGGAAGAGCGCCGGGCGCTGGATGTGCGGGACGTAGTACGGGCTGCCCACGGTGACGCACACCAGTTCGATGTCCAACTCGGCGAGTAAATCCATAAACGCGAACGGCTCGGTGAGGTCGTAGCCTACGCCGGAGCCGTCGCCGCCGAAAGCGTAGCGGTAGGGCTTCTCGCAGGGCACGGGGTCCCCCACCCCGTCCGCGCCGGGCTGGAAGGGGACGAAGTCAATGGCGCTGACGCGCACGCCGATGCCCAGCCCCGGCGCTTCCGCGCGGATGCCGGCGACCAGCTCACGCAAAAAGCGCGTGCGGTTCTCGAAGCTGCCGCCGTACCGCCCGGGGCGGTCGTAGGCGCTGAGGAACTCATGGCCCAGGTAGCCGTGGCAGTGTTTGAGGTCCACGAAGGCGTAGCCGGCCTGCTGCGCCAGTTTCGCCGCGCCCACGAACGTCTCGATCAGCCGGGCGATGTCGTCATCGGTGATCACCGGATAGTCGGCGGGGATGCCGAACTTCGCGTCCAACAGCGGATGATGGTAGAGAATTTTCGGCTCCAGCTTCGTCTTGCTGTTGGGCCGCGCAAAGCGCCCGGAGTGCGTCAGTTGCAGGCCAACCAGCAAGTCGTCGGCGGTGGCGTAGCGCGCGGTGTGTTCGCGGATCAGCGTCTCGCGCAGCGCCGCCAGATCGCCCACGGTCTGCGGGTTGATCATCAACTGGTTGGGGTTCGCCCGTCCATCGTGCTGCACGGCGACGGCCTCCCCACCCCAGATCAGCTTCGCGCCGCTCGCCCCGAAGTGCTGCCAGCGGCGGATGGTTAACTCGGAAGGCCGTCCATCCGCCGTCCCGTCCCACCCCTCCATCGGCAGGATGCAGAAGCGGTTGCCGATGACGAATCCGTTTTTCAGCGTATACGGCTGCGCCAGCGGCGCGCCCGGCCCGGTCGCCAGTTCAGCATCGAAGCCCAATGCAATGCCGGATTCGTCCAGATAAGCCCGGAACGCCTCGGCAGTTTTCAATGTTGCGATACGACGATAGGTCATCATAGCTCCTTCAATGTTACAGCCCAGAAAGCGCATGGCGCACTTTTTCGATCATCGCGTCGAGGTCGGCGCGGGAGCGGGTGGGGTCGGTGTGCAGGAACAACGTGCGCGCCAGGATGTCGAGGGTGTTGGGGCACATATCGGGCGCGTATTCCACCGGGACTTCGGCCCGCTTGAAGGCATCCATCCCCGGATGATGCGCGCCCTGTTGCTTGAGCACCGGCTCCCAGTTGGTGTAGACGTGCCGGCCGCTGTCAATCGGCGTGTCGGCGGGGATGCCCTGTGCGTGCAGCCGGTCCAGCGCGAGGCGCACGCGCTCCGGCGTCTCGAAGAGCAGCGCCAGCGTCGTCCCGCAGTCGCCTTCGACATCGTGAATCGGGTTGAACGTGAAGCCACCCACGTCGCTCAACGCCTGGATGATCAGCCGCTTCTCGGTCAACATCGCGTCCAGCATCCCATCGAGCCGGGTCAGTTGCACGCGCAGGACGGCGCTGAGGATTTCGTTGATGCGGAAGTTCATCCCCGCGAAGAACGGCGTGGTGATCCGCGAGGCGTGGTCGCGGAAGACCGCGCCGCCATCGTGAAAGACGAGCGCGCGGTGGTAAATCGTCTCGTCGTCGGTGACGAGCGCGCCGCCCTCGCCGCAGGTGATGATCTTATAGTGGTTGAACGAAAACGCGCCGGCGTCGCCAATCGAACCCAGACGCTTACCGCCGTAGGAACCGCCATCCGCCTGGCACGCATCTTCGAGCACTTTGACGTTGTGCTGGCGCGCAAGGGCCATAATCGCGTCCATATTGCTCGGCAGGCCGACCATGTGAACAGGGATGATGACTTTGGTGCGCGGCGTGATCTTGCGCGCCGCATCCACCGGGTCGAGCGTGAGCGACGCATCCACCTCGGCGATGACGGGCACGGCCCCCACCGCCAGCGGCGCGAGCGCCGTCGCCATAAAGGTGTACGCCGGGACGATCACCTCGTCGCCCGGCCCCACGCCCATCCCCACCAACCCGGTGATGAGCGCCGCCGTGCCGCTGGTCAACGCGACGGCGTACTTCGTCCCGATCTTGGCCGCCCACTCCGCCTCGAACCGCGCCGACTCGCTCTGGTCGCCGCCAAGATAGCGGAACAGTTGTTTCGATTCGATGACGCGCTTGACGGCGTCTGCTTCTTCTTGGCCGATGATGTACATATTTGGGGTCTCCTTGTTGTTTTTATCAGTAGATTTAGCAGATTGAGCAGATTTTTATCGCAAGAAGACAAACATCTGCTAAATCGGCTTAATCTGCTGACAATAAAATGGCCTCAATAGAACTAACCCTCGAACGGATACTGCGGTTCGAAACCAATCAAAGCCCGCACCTTGTCAATGCTCACCAGCGTCTCTACACCGTCGAGCGGCTTCTTGCGCGCTCTCACCTCTGGGAAAAACACGTGCGCCAGTTCCTCCGAGGGGAAGCCGACAAAATTGCGCGCGTCGGTGACGTAGACCGGGTGACTGCCGGCGTAGTCCGCTAGCAGCGCCTTCTCCGCCGCCTGCGCCGCGTCGCGCACATCGAGACTCGTCCAGAAGTTGCTGCGCCCGAACATCACCGCGCCATCAGGAAAGGTCAGGTCGAATTTGGTCTCCCATTCGCGGGAAGCGGCGCGGCGCTCGAACTCCGCAACAATACGCCGCACCCGCTCTGTGCGTTCCGGCTCCGGCAACGCCAGAATGACAGCCGTTTGTTCGTGGCACGTCTGCACGAAAGCCCGCAGGATTGACGGTCCCGGCGCGTGCAGATCATACACCGCCGGGAAGCGCAGGAAGACGCTGCTCACGCCCTCGCGCCGCCAGAAATACGCGCCGATTTCCTCGATCATCTGCTTGGAAAACGAGTACGGATCGGTCGTGTAGAGCGGATGTTCTTCATCAATGGGGAAATAACGCAATTGCCCCGCCGGGAATTTGACGCCGAAGTTGTACCCCAGCGCATTGATCGAGCTGGCGCACACCACACGCCGGATGCCGGCTTCAACCGCCGCCTGGAACACGTTGAACGTCCCGCCCACGTTGACGCGGAACATCTCCGCCGCCGTCGCCATGCTCGGATGCGGATACGCTGCCAGGTGCAAGATGCCCTCCATCCCCGCCACGTGCTCGCGCAGACCGGCGAAGTCGGTGATGTCGCCGGCGCGATAATCCACGCCGGGAAGCGGGTCCTCGATGCGCAAATCCAACACGCGCACCTCATGCCCGTGCGCCAACAGCCATGCCACAGTCGGGCGTCCGATATTGCCTATGCCGCCGGTGACGAGTATTTTCATCGTTTTTCCTACCTTTCCCGCCAATTTGCCAGTGATAGCCCGGCTATACGCTGAAAATGCGCCTGATTCCCGGTGACAAGCACGAGATTATTAACCTTCGCCGTCGCAGCGATCAGAATATCAGCATCGCTGATAAGTTGTCCCTGACGATACAATTCGCCATAGATTTCAGCGGCGCACACAATAACTTCGTCAGATAGCGGCAAAACCAAACTTTCGTGGCAACGTTCCTCAAAAATCTGGATTTTCCTGAACGCCTGTTTTGCTTCCAGGCCACGCAGAATCTCATAACGGGTGATGATCGAAAAAGCAAACTTCCCGTAGGTAGATAGGTACACTTCCGCGTGGTGGTTCACATAAGGATTTTGACCTTTCATCACTTCGGAAAGCGTATCTGTATCCAAAAGCACGGGCGGCATCTCAATTCTCCTGACGCATAAAGTCGGTACGATCTGTTGCAATACGTTCGATCTCAGCGATGTCTTCCTCAGACAGGTCGGCGTAAACCTGTTGCCACGCAGACAAAGAGGCGCCTTGAGGTTGTTGTGTCACCAACTCCTGCTCCAGAACGCTCATCAGACGTTCGACCAATCTCACTTTTTCCACAGGACGCAAAGCGAGCGCCAGCGTCATCACACTTTCCAACGTAATCGTTTCAGTCATCGCACACCTCCTGACATCATGAAACCGAATCGTAAATCTCCCCCTCCCTAAACCTCGCCCACGCCGTCTCAAACCATGAATCGGGTTTAGGCAGTGGACGACGAAGCACCCAGCGGCTGGTGACCGTGCCATCGGGCGCAGCGACCGTCTCCAGCACGCACTCGCGGTAGGATTCGTCTTCGGGAACGATGCGCCACGCATCACCGAGTTTTTCGTGAATGGCGACGCCGTCCGGGTCCACGGCAATGGACGAGCCGCGACTGCCCACACCGCTTTCCAGCGCGAACAGCAGCGCTCTCAGATAGACCGCGTGCGCGAAGCACAGGTGACGATTGCGCAGCGATTCGGTCAGGTTGGTGGGATCGACGCCCTGCGCGACGCGCCGGTACTGCGCCCACGCTTCGGGGACGGCTTTGCGCAGCTCGGTGACCGAACGAATGTGCGCGCCCGCCCGGCTCATCCGCGATTGGAATTCCAGCCGCTCCGCCTGCCAATCCAGCGCCGGTTCCGTGGCAGACAGCGACGCCAGCAACTCGCTTACCGCCTGCTCGATGACGGGCAACGCGACAGCCTCATCCACTGTCCACGCCTGGTAACGATTGGCGATGTACTCCGCCGCGCGGAACCCGCCGACCTGCCCGGCGTTGAGCGCCGAGCCGCCGGGCCGATACACGCCGTGCGAGCCGTTGACCTCGCCGAGTGGAAAAAGGTGTTTGATATTGACCGACTCCCACCACAGATTGCCGGCCAACCCACCGTTGTTATGCTGCGCGCACACGGCGATTTCCAGCGGCTCGTGCGCAATGTCAATGCCGTGATCGAGATACAGTTGGATCGCACCGGGGTTCATCTTCTGCAAGCGCGCAATCGGCGTCTCCAGCAGCGCCTCGGAGCGCATGAGATAGGTGCGCGCCTCGTCGCTCAATCCCTCGAAGCTGAAGCCTGCCGGATTCTCGCGGAAGTCGAGGAAGACGCGCCGGCCCTTGAGCACGGTTTCGATGTAGACAAGAATATCCACAATCGAAGAGCCGCCTATCACCTTGCGCGCATCGAAGGGCCACTGGTAGCCCTTGAGGAACACCATCGAATTCATCTCGCCCACGGAATCGAAGTATTCGGGCATAAACTCGCGCGCGTCGCTCACGCCGTCGGCTTCCGTACTGATGAAGCGCGGAATCACCTGCATATACGTCCCGGAGACGTTCCAGCGGAACTTGATGGATGCCAGCCCGTACTGCGACTCCGGCAGGCTTTGCGCCTTTGCGCCCGCCAACAGCGCCAGGCCAATCGCGCCGGTATGAACCTCAGGATAGACGCTGGTCTTGTACAGGCCGCCCGGCCCGCCCACCGCGAAGATGACGTTTTCCGCCAGATAGGCTTCCAGGTTCTCAGCGGCGTCGAGCGCGAGCGCGCCGATCACACGTTTAGACCTGTCAGGTTTCGGAAAACCTGACAGGTCTCCGTCAAGCGTCAACAATTGCACCACGTTGCGCCCTTCGCGCACGGGGATGCCCAACTCGCGCACGCGGCGGATCAGCGCGCGGCACATCTCCCGCGAGGTGTATGGCCCAATGGACGTGGCGCGCTGGCGTGGATCGTGGTCCGTCTTGTAGCCGACGAACTGCCCGTAAGCGTCGCGGGGAAACGGCACACCCAGGTTCACCAAATGGATGAACGCCCGCGCCGACAAACTCGCCTCGACGAGCGCCAGGTCGCCGTGCATACTGCCGCCCGCGAAGTACGTCTCCGCCATCACCTCCGGTGCGTCCGTATCCGCGCCACACAGCGAGAGCTTGTAGTACGTCTGCTTGTCGCTGCCGGTGTTGATGGATGTGCCTTTGTTCAGTCCTTCGCTGATGATAAGGACATCGTCCACACCGTTAGCCCGCAGTTGCACCGCCGCATTCAACCCCGCCGCCCCACTCCCGATGACGAGGGTGTGAACGCGGGTAAGGGGAATCGTTTTGTTTGCAATGGTTACAATCGCTTCTTGCATCACTCTGCCCTTTCCAGGATTGTTTTCTGTCAGCAGATTAAGCGGATTAAGCAGATTTCTCTGAAAGCAAAAAAAATCTGCTCAATCTGCTAAATCTGCTGACAAATATACAAATTCAAAACCGGTCAATCACCGTCACCCCAATCTGCGCGAACTGCCCCATTGCCATCAATTCATCAATGGATTCTTCAAGCGTCACCGTCTTGCGGATGAGCTTCTTCGGGTCGAGTTTGCCCGTCATAATCATATCCAGCATCGCGGGATAGGCGTGCGCCTGCATCCCGTGGCTGCCGAGCAGTTCCAGTTCCCAGGCGATAACCAGATTCATCGGGATGAGCGCGTCCTTGTAATCGGCGACCATCAGCCCCACCTGGACGTGGCGACCGCGCTTGCGCAGGCTCAACACCGAGTTACGGCACGTCGCCGCGCTGCCGAGCGCGTCCAGCGAGACGTGCGCCCCGCCGCCGGTCAGGTCGCGGATGCGCTCGATCAGGTGCGGCTCCGTGCGCGCGTTGATGACGTGCTCTGCGCCGATGCTCCGCGCGAAAGCCAGCGTCTCGTCCTTGATGTCCACCCCGATGACGCGCGCCCCTATCGCGTGCGCGATCATCACCGCCGACAACCCCACCCCGCCGCACCCGTGGACGACGACCCACTCGCCGGGCGCGGTGCGGCCCTGCGCCACCACGGCGCGGAACGACGTGATGAAGCGGCAGCCCAGGCTCGCCGCCGCGACGAAGTCCAGCGCATCGGGCAGGCGCACCAGGTTCACGTCGGCGTGCGGGATGGCCACGTACTGCGCGAACGATCCCCAGGCAGTGAAGCCCGGCTGGAAGTAGTTATCGCAGATGTGCTGGTTGCCGGAAAGGCATTGCGGGCAGCGCCCACACCCCACCGCGAACGGCACGGTGACGCGGTCGCCGGGTTTCCAGCGGCGCACTTCCGCGCCAACGGCCTCCACCACGCCCGCCAGCTCGTGGCCGGGCACGTGCGGCAGGTGAATGTCGGAATCGTGGCCCATCCAGCCGTGCCAATCGCTGCGGCAAATGCCGTTGGCCTCCACGCGCACAACGACGCCATCGCGCGCAGGCGTGGGATCGGGGACGGTTTGAATAGTCGGTGGTTCAGCGAAAGCGGTGTAGAGTACGGCACGCATAAAGAGTTCTCCTTAATTCGACCTGTGATGTAGCTCAAATATCATAGGACACGGATCAACCCAGATTTCACGGATAAAAAATCAAAAATCCGTCTAATCCGTAAAATCCGTGTACAAATTCTCCGCGACAAGTTGCTCAGATAGATGTAGCCTTTGCCTCACGCTGCTTCAGCGTGCGAATAGCCGGAATACCTTGAATCATCGGAACGATCAAGAAGATGCGCGCCAGGATGCCGCCGGCGCTGGGCGTCACGCCCGCCATCGTGGCGAAAACAATGCTAAGAATCCCGTCCACAACAAAGACCACAACGGCGAGAACCAGAGCAAGTTGCGACTTCCCTTTCACAAAAAAGCCCAGGACCAGGAAAACCAGCCCAAAGATAGCCGAGGGGAAGCCGACGCCGAGGGTCTGCAAGAGCGGGATCTCAAACAGAACGGCAGACATTCCCAGAAAGGTGTTCAACACGGCAACAAAAAACACCACACCATAAGCATTTTTCAACCTGGTCGCAGGGTCGGCCGATGTGCCCGGAAGCGGCTGTCCATCGTGGAGGATTTCCAGTTCCACACCCGATAGCTTGTTGCGCAGCTTAAAGCTCAACGTGGAACCATCCTTTAACCGGAACTGCTTTCCTTCTCGAAGCTGCTTATGGCCAGACACCGTTCCCACAACACGGTCATCAACTTTGACCGTAAAATCCTTCCACATCGCTTTCCAGGACACTTCCAATCGCTTCGGGCCGCCCGGTTCCAGGGCATAGGTCATCTTTTGCATAACGCGCTCCTCTTCTTAAACGCTTCCGGCGGATGAGTGAAGTTTCAACAATGTGTATAGCGCGGTCTTCCCGACGGAAGTCGGTGTACACTTGTGTGCGCCGGCTTCAGCCGGTTTTTCCCGGCAATTTCAGTTACCGGATTATTTTCTTGGCCTGCATAAGTCAGTGTGTACGTGTGTGCGCCGGCTTCAACCGGTTTTCCCCGGCGTATACAATTACCGGATTATTTTCTTAACCCTCATCAGCCGGTTTGCCGGTATCGGCGGTAACAGCTACAACCGCTGCAACGTCATCCCGCCATCCACCATGATGACCTGCCCCGTTGAATACGCGAAGTCACCGCGCGCAAGGGCCGCCACAGCCTTGCCGATGTCGTCGGGATAGCCCCAGCGCGCCTGCACCAGCAGCCCTTCGGCGATGAGTTTGTCGTATTTGGCCTGCACCGTCGCGGTCATGTCCGTCTTGATGACACCAGGCCGCACTTCGTAGACAGGGATGCCGAACTCGCCCAGCCGCGCCGCCCACAACTTCGTCGCCATGCTGACGCCGGCCTTCGAGATGCAGTACTCGCCCCGGCTCGGCGAGGCCACCGTCGCCGAAACGGACGAGATGTTGATGATGCAGCCCTCGAACGCGGGATCGGCCTCCCGCTGCGCGATCATCCAGTTGGCGACGGCCTGCGTGAGGAAGTACGGTCCTTTGAGGTTGATGTTCATCACCCAATCGTAGCTCTCCTCGGTGGCTTCGAGGATGTCGGCGCGGACTTTGGGGGCGACGCCGGCGTTGTTCACCAACACGTTGAGCCGCCCGAAACGCGCTTTGATCTCGTCAAGCGTGCGCTGGCGCGCCTCGCGGTCGGTGACGTCGGCGCGACAATACAGCACCTCCGCGCCTTGTTCGCGCAGTTCGTTAAGCGCCGGGATAACAGCCTCGTCCGGGTGGATGTCCATCACGGCAATATCGCATGGCGCAAGTGGATCCGAGGCCAGCGCCAGCGCAATCCCCAAGCCGATGCCGCGTCCGGCGCCGGTAATCAGGGCTACTTTTTTCATAACATTCTCCTTCATACACGGAATCATTGAAGACCGTTCGGTCAAGCTGTTTGACTCTGGTGATTACCCATCTCTTATCGCAGAGCACACCGAGGCCGCAGAGATATTATATAAAAATGCGTTCTCTGCGCACTTTGCGCCCTCTGCGGTGAATGAATCAGGCGTGTCTTGCAACTTGTGGGTAATCACCGGCTATCTCTTCCTTGAAACCCGTCATCAATGCAGCACCTTTGTACTTGACATACACGACGACCGCGCAACCCAACACACAGAGCAAAATCATTCGCCAGATTTCGTATTGCGCAGAAGTAGGAGACAACAATTGACTCATAAAGAAATTCGAACTGAAATGCATCCACAAGGCCGAAAGGATGCTGCGACGTGTCTTGATGTACACCAGAGACATCATCAGTGATAGCCCAATGAGACTGAGGATGTAAAGCCAGAAACGATTGAATTGTTGGGTCTGCCCCGGCAGAAAACACCACGGCAGGTGCCATATTCCCCAGACGAAGCCGAGAATCGCCGAGCCACGCACAAAGCCAAAACGGGCCAGCAGCGGGTCCAAAGCATAGCCGCGCCAACCGAATTCCTCATTGAATGGCCCGGACCAGAGATAGAGAAAGAACGCCAGCGGAATCATCAAGGGGTTTGCCAAAAGCGTTTTCAGAGCCTCCATACCCGGCGGCTCTCCCTCAAAAGCGCCAGCTATGACAGTTCCCACAGCGGCCAAAACGATGAACAACAATGGCGCAAAAAGAAACCACCATCCCACACGGCGGACATCAATACAACGCGCAAAGTAGTCCCGTTGTTGTTGCCGGGTATAGGTCTTCCAGACCATCAACAGGCCCATAAATGATGGGGCCGGCCCACCGGCAATGAACAGTACCAGCCCGAGTCCACTCGACCAGTTCAAATGAAAAACAACGATCGAAAAATAAAAGAGCCATGTCCAAATAAGTGTACCGAGAAAGAAATAGAGCAAATGTCGCGCTTCTTTTTTCATACCATAGATCCCTGACTATACTATTCGCCCAAATGGGCCTTCACCAATTCTACTACAGATTCGCCGTAGTGCGCCAGTTTGGCCGGGCCGATGCCCTTGATTTTCTCCATGGCTTCCAGTGTGGCAGGTTTGTGACACGCGATTTCTTCGAGCGTTTGGTTATTGAATATGACGTAGGGCGGAACTTTCTTCTCTTTCGCCAACGCCAGCCGCCACGCGGTCAGCTTTTTGAGCAACGCGGCATCCGGCTCCGGCGCGGCGATGACCTCGCCGGTCAGCGTCGGCTGCACGCTGACCGGCGGCGCAGGCGGCGACAAAATCGTATCCAACGCCGCCGGGTCTTGCAACGCCTTTCGACCGGCAAGCGTGATCTCCAACACGACGCCGCCGTGGTCGAGCTGGCGGCCTCGCAAGAAGCCGCCTGCGTCGAGCCGCTCAATCAACGCCGCCAGCGCCGCCTCAGAGCGGAAGGCGAGCGCGCCGAAACCCGACCGGCCCCGCGCATTATCCGGCGTTTTGGCGTCGCCGCGCAGCAAGCGGATGAGCGTCGCCTTTCCCCACCCCCGGCTTTCGGCCAGCGCCCGCAGGACGGTGAGCGCCTGTTCGCGTTCGTCGGGCAAAGCGGCTTCGGCGACGGGCGCATCGCCGACGCAATTGTCGCAGGCTGTGCAACGTTCGATCGTCCGCCCGCCCAGGTAGGCGTTGAGATAGCCGTGACGGCAGCGCCCGGTCTGCGCGTAGGCGGCGATTTCGTCCACGCGCTGCGCCTGGATTGTGGCGTAGCGTTCGAGCAAGGCCGCGACGCGCTCGGCGGCGTCGGCGGGGGGCGGGAGCAACGTCAGGCACAGATCGCGCCCGGCGGGGAGATAGGTGAGCCAGCCGGCGTCGGCCCAGGCGAGCAAGCGCGGCTCTAACGCATCAGGCGCAAGCGACAATTGACGGGCGACGGCGCACAAATCCAGCGTGAGCGATTGTCCCGGCTTGAAGCGCGCCGCCTGGCAAAAGGCCACCCAATCCGCCGGAGCGCCGGCATCCGGGCCGCGGTTCAACAACACGAGTGCACTGCGCGGCAGATCGGGGCCACGTCGCAACAAGCCGGCTTCTTCCAACAGGCTCAACGCGACACGCACCCGTACATCGTCGGCGGCGAGGTCGCGTTCCAGGTCCGCCGAGGCTACGGGACCGGCGATCTGGCCGTTCAAGCGACGTTTCACGGCGGCATAGACGTTTCGCAGGAACTCCACCGGCAGCACATCCTGGTTCGCGCGCCGGGTCAGCGTGCCTCGATCCGAAGTGGTATACATCAACAGGCACTCGGCCGGCAGGCCGTCACGTCCGGCGCGCCCGGCTTCCTGATAGTAGGCTTCGAGCGAATTCGGCGGAACAAAATGGACGATAAAGCGGATGTCCGGTTTGTCGATTCCCATACCGAACGCCACCGTCGCCACGACGATGTCCACACGCCCGGCCATAAAGTCGTCCTGCACCCCCGCGCGATTGTCCATGCCGGCGTGGTAGTGCGCGGCGCGCATCCCCTGCTGCCGCAGCAACGCCGCCAACGATTCGCACCGCTCGCGCGTTCCGGCGTAGACGATACCGCTACCTTTGCGAGTCCGGCAGAAAGCAAGGAGATGTTGCAGTTTGTCGTCCGTGTTGGCGGCGTAGAAGACCGAAAGCCGCAGGTTGGGCCGGGTCACGTCCCCTGCGATAATGCGCATCTCCCCCAGCCGCTGGATGATGTCCTGGCGGACGCGCGGCGGGGCGGTGGCGGTGAGCGCGAGCAGCGGCGGACGGCCTAGCATCTCCCGCGCCGCGCCGATGTAGAGGTAATCCGGGCGGAAGTCGTGGCCCCACACACTGACGCAGTGCGCCTCGTCGATCACCAGGCGATTGATCCCCGCCTGGCGCAGCGTGTGCAGGAACGGCGGTTGGCGCAGACGTTCCGGCGCGGCATAGACCAGCCGGTAGCCGCCGGCCGCAACCTGCTCCAGACGGCGGCGCAGCTCGTCGCCGTCGAGGCTGCTGTTGATCGTCGTCGCGCGCTCACGCACGCCGTCGGGCAGCGAATCCACCTGGTCCTTCATCAGCGCGATGAGCGGCGAGATGACGAGCGTAAGCCCGGATTCGGCCAGGAACGCGGGCAGTTGGTAACAGAGCGATTTGCCGCCGCCGGTCGGGAGAATCGTGAGCACATCCTCGCCGCGCAGCACGCAGGCGATGGTCTCCATTTGGCCGGGCAGCACGTCGCGGAAGCCGAACAGGCGCTCCACGGCGTCTAACACGGTGGCGCGCTCTTCGTCTGAAACGGGAACCTGGTCGAAAGTGGGCAAGAATTCGGCAGCGGGGGCCGTTGGCGCCGGGGCGGCAGCTTCGGCGTGACGACGCGCAGGGGCAGCGCCGGGCCGTTGGGCGAGCGCTTCCCGCAACGCGCTCAGTTCGGCAGCGTAGAGACGCTTGAGTTCGGCTTCGACATCCGCGACGCGGGTGACGTTGTCGCTGGCGCGGAAGAAATCGAGCAGGCGGTGCAGTTGCGAGACGGTGAGCGGGGTTTCGGTCTCCGCGGCGATGCGCAGGGCGCGCACCGCGTAGGCCGTCGCCGTGACGCCGTCGTTGCGCGCGCGGTAGACCTCCATCATACCGAGCAAATAGGTGCGGTTATCGGGGAATTGGTCGCCGATGTGACGGTAGGCGGTTTGCGCCGCCGCGATATCGCCGCGCGCCAGTTCCACCTCGCCGAGCAGTCCCCATACGCCCAGGCTGTCCGGTTCGGCCTGTGCTGCTCTTTTGGCGATGTCGTGCGCAGCAGCGATATCCCCCAAAGCTAAATGCACCCGCGCCAGCAGCGATTGCCCGGCGAAGGAAGTTTTCGGCTGCACGGTGAAGCGTTCCTGCATCAAGGGCAACGCCTCGGCAGGTCGGCCTTCGGCCAAAAGCGCCTGCACGCGCAGATCAATCAACGAGACAAGCGGCTTGTTGCGTGGGATGATCTCATCCAGGCAGGCGTGCAACTCGGCGATGTAGTTCCAGCGCAGGAGGAAGTTGAGCAAGCGGTTGCGGTCGTTGCTGCGCAATTCCGGCGTCTGCGCGGGCGTGAGGCCCAATTGGGCGAGGATAGAGGGGGAAGCGTCAAGCATAAGTGACCTCCTCGTGATACGCGATTTTTTCATCGGCGAGCTACAAACATACCTTCATTATACCCTCTTGTGCTATAATAGAAACGTAAACAAGAAAGGTTGACAAGAACCTATGTTATCAGTAGCGGATCGAGAGATTGCCCAACGTTTCAAGCAACGTCTACAGCAGGTCATACCTCTGTTGGCGTTATGGGTTTATGGATCACGGGCGCGCGGTGATGCTATGCCGGAATCAGACCTGGATGTATTGATTGAATTGGAGTCAATTACACCTGCTTTACGACAACATATCCGTGAGTTGGCTTGGGAAGTAGGTTTTGAGCAAGGGCGAGTCATTTCCACGTTGGTCGCCACACGTGAGCAATTGGAGTATGGGCCCTTAAAAGCCGACCCACTCATCCGCAACCTCCAACGTGAGGGCATCAGAATATGAACTCGGACGCCCTGCGCGCATTGTTACAACATCGCATGGAGCAAGCGCACGAGACGCTACGCGAAGCGACCATTTTGCAAGAGGCAGCCGCTTATCGTGGCGCGACCAATCGGGCCTACTATGCTATGTTCTATGCGCTGCTGGCGTTGCTGGCAACCAAACAGTTAGGAACATCAAAGCATAGCGGGGCTATTGGTTTATTTGATCGAGAGTTTGTCAAAACCGGGCTATTTCCGGTCGAGATGTCACGCGCCTTACACCTCGCCTTTGATCGTCGGCAATCGAGCGATTACGGTGAGTGGAACGTTTTAGAAGTGCGCGAGGCGCAAATGACCGTGAGCGATGCGCAGCAATTTGTAGCTGCCGTGGAAACCTACCTGCGCGAACAAGCCTTTATTTAGCATCCGGCGTACTTGGAATTTGCACATAGTCGGGCACAGGATGCACCCCCACAACCAGCGGCCAGTATTCGCCTTGCCAGAGGCGGCTGAGGCCGATGACGAGATAGAGCGATTGGCAACCGAGCTGCGCAAAGAGGGCATCGCGGCTTAGCGTGAGCCGACGCTCCCCCTCCCCCAACCACATCCGCCCCAGATCGCGCCAGCGCAGGTCGGTGACCGTTGCGCCGCGTGGCGACGCTGCGCGCGGATGATCGGGGACGCCGGATAGCGTAAACCCCATACGCGCCTCGTATTTGCCGGAGTCGGCGTCCAGCGAAAACTCGGCCCAGACGCGCTCCGGCTGCACCAGGCACAGCGAGCGCGTCTGGTGGACGAGCACATCCTCCGGCGCGCGATCGAGGTGTGCGGCGAGAAACTGCGCGCGACGATCGCCTTCGAGACGGCGCAACAGCCGGGGACGCGGGCGCACGAAGTCGGCGCGCCAGTCTTCGACGTGCGGCGGGCAGGGACGCGGCGCGACGAGGTTCAGCGCGATGACGTCGCAGCAGCGGAAGGGTTGACCGTCGGCATCCGTCATATCGCCGGGCAGCACTGAATCGAAATCGCGGACGGGCCGCACCCAGCGCAAGCCCGTCACCGGATCCGGCTCGCGGGTGAACCCGGCCACGCAAATCCCACTACGCATCTGCGTCAAGGCGAGGATGAGGATTTCTTGTACTGCCATGCCTCTTTTTTGTCAACGGATTGAACGGATTTGAACGGATTCTTTCTTTGTCAGCAGATTTAGCAGATTAAGCAGATTTTTATTCGAATTATGAAGAATCTGCTAAATCTGCTTAATCTGCTGACGGAAACAACCTCACAAGTGAACGACGGTCACGTCCGGCAGGTGCGCGGCCCAGTGTTCGGCGATGAGGCGGCGGTGGCAGTGGTCGGCGGTCGGTTCGGCGCAGAGGAGGCACGGCGACCGGTAACGTGCTAGAATGTCCCGCCCCACCGCTTCAGCGCGACGCTCGCGCAGCAGCGGAAGGAACTGTGCCTCGTAGGCCGCCCAGTCATTGTCTGTCAGATAGTTGTCGCGTATTTCCGGCGTCGGCGCGAGTTCGGGATGATGCTCGTAGGCGATGCCGAACCCTTCTTGCAGCAGGAACGCCAGATCGTCGCGCTTGGTGTATCCGGCCAGGTGCGACGTGTTGCGCAGCCGGATGTCAATCACCGCGTCCACTCCCGCCGCGCGCAGTTGATTGATAAACGTTTCCAGCGATTTCCCCTTGTAGCCAATGGTGTAAACGGGCATGATGCTCCTTGCGAGTTAAGAGTTGCGAGTTAAGAGTTAAGAGTTGCTTCTCGGATGAACGGGATGCGGAAGTGAGAGGAGAAAATCCGTTCAATGTCCGTTGACTAAAACAGTGAAAGTTGCTGCGGGATAATCTCTCCGGCAGCGGTGGTCCCGTCCGGCTGGATGTGCTGGACTTCGACGCCGCGCTCCAACAGCGTTTGCGTGATGAGCTTGTGGCGGTGACAGTGGTGGTAGTCGCCTTCGCTGCACATGACGACGACTTGCTGCGCGCGCGCCAGGTCCAATAACTGCGCGATGCCGCGTTGGTAGGTTTCCGTCTGCGCGACGCGCTCGTAATTAGGGTGCTCCTCGCCGGGATCGTAGAGCGTGGGATCGGCAGGGCGCCCGCCGAGGCTATCGCCCATGCTTTTGTAGGCGATCCCGGCTGCTTGCAGGTCGTGCGCCAGGTCTTCGCGGTTGAACTGCGGCGTCCAGCGGCTGTAGGGCTGGCTGCGCACGTCCACCAGAAGAGCAATCTCAAACTTGCGCAATAACTCAATAAATGCCGGCATACTGTGATCGCTGTGACCGATCGTGTAGATCAACAAATCCCCATCTCCAATCGCCAACCTGAAATTTTGGATAAGTTTACCTCAAATTGGGAACCTGCCTAGTCGGTAGAAGTTTTGTGATCTTGAAAGTTTATGCTACACTGCGTTCAGCCATCTTTCAAATAGGAGGTTCCGCCATGCCATTTCCAGAGTTGCTGCGCTTGTTTTGGACGTTCATCAAGGTTAACTTACTCACAACCTCCGGACCGGCCTCGGTAGGATTGCTGTATCAAGAAGCGGTCGGTAAGATGTTGACAGAGAGTGAATTCATCGAGGCGGTTGGATTTTCCAGCGTTCTGCCCGGCAGCGACGCCCTGCAATTAGCGATGTTTGTGGGCTACGCGGCGGGCGGCGTGCCGGGTGCGCTGGTGGCGTTATTGGGATCCATCGTCCCGCCCACAGTGTTAATTCTGGGGATTATCACCATCTTGCAACGCCTGCGCGGCGAGGCATGGGTGGGCAACTTCGTCCAGGGACTCGCTCCCGCCGTCGCCGTTTTGATGGTGTTGGTGGCATGGGATGTGTTTAGGGGCGAGAAAGGCGAGCATTTGCAAATCAGTATTGGCATTGCAGCAGTGAGCTTGATCGCTTACCTGATTAAAATTCCTTCACCTTTTGTTTTGCTGGCAGCCGGCATAGCCGGGATGGTATTGTTGCGATGAACACTCAGCTCTATAGTCTATTGCTCTGTACGAATGGCGCGTTAGAAGGGCGTCCGGCCCTGGAATACGGTGTATGGCTTGCCGACCTCTTGCGTTTGCCGGTGACATTGCTCGGCATCGTAGAAAACCCCCTGCAAGATGCCGAGGTGCAACAGGTATTACAAGAAGTTCAAGCCCACCTGACCTCGGCAGGGATCGCGCACACAACGCTGGTGCGCACCGGCAGCGCGCAGGAAGTGATCTGCGCCGAAGCTGACCCCGCACATCATTTAGCCGTTAGCGGGCCGATGGGACGTCCTCAATGGCGTCGTTGGCTCAAGGGCAGCACGTTTCGGCGGATGATACCGAATCTGCGGGCACCCCTTATCTACACCCCTACGGCGCACCGTCAACTGTCGCACATTCTTCTCAGCACCGGCGCACTAGACTATGCTATCAGCGCGGAATGTTGGGCGCTGCATCTGGCGCAACGCACCGGCGCGTCGTTGACCATCTTACACGTTACCGAGGCCGTGCACTACCATTATCCCATCGCACGGCAGATAGAGACACACCGAAAGGATTTGTTGACGACCGACATTCCCCAGGCACGCCATCTACGCGCCTTATTAGAACAAGCGCAAACGCAGGGCCTTGCAACAACCCTACTCGTGCGCCAGGGAACGGTGGTGCACGAGATCATTGCCGAGGCGCGCGGGGGGCAGTACGATCTGGTGGTAATGGGCACGAAGCACAGTTCGCGCAGCTTGCGCCGCCAATATCTGCCCGACGTCGCCGCCGAGGTGATGGAAACCATCAAAATCCCGGTGCTCGTCGTGCGCGCGGGGCAGGCGTGTGTCCTTTCAACGCAACTGCCGGAAACGTCCGCAAACGAGAGCGTATTCATATCGTAGACATAAAGGTGCGACGCACTTCAAACAGATGTCCACATCCGTCAAGTGCGTCGCGCCTGCTGAGACTTAGTGATTCCGCAGCACCAGCGGCAGGTAAATCGGATATTCCTCGACGCTTGATACCTCCAGGTTGTACGTCGCCGTGCGCGGCGCGCCCAGGCCGTTGTCCGCCGTGACGACAACGGACTTCGGACCTTCGGTCAGCCAGATGAACGCCTGGTTGTTGCTCGGCCCGCCAACGACGGTATAGGGCGCGTAACCGGTGACTTGCCACGTGTAGGTGATGGGCAGCGTCGCCGTGAGCGGGCTGACGCTGGCGATGAAGGTGTACGCTTGCCCGGTCTTGTATGCGCTCACACCCGGCGGGGTGAGGCTGACACTCGCCACCGCCGTCAACGGCTGCGGCTGGAACAGGATCGACAGCCCGCTGCTTGTCCCCGCCTCGAAGTGTTTGACCACGCCATAATCGCGGGTGGTGCTCTGCGTGCGCAAGCCCTCGCCGTCTTCCAACTCGGCGGGCAGCGTGAATGTCCACGCGCCGGTCACGTTTGCGTAGGCCGCCCCCAGGTAAACCAATGCCTCGGTGTCCGGGTCGTCGTCGTCGCGGTAGACGTCGATGCGGCAGTAGGGGCACGGATCGTCGGCCATGCCGGTCACGTTGACGCCATTGATGCGCGTCACCAATCCCGGACTGAAGAGTTTGAGCGCGTCGGGGACGGCGTCGCCAAACTCGATAGCGGGCACGGTGCTGGAGATGACGTTACCCTGCATCGTCGTCGCGTTGATAAAGATTGCGCTCCCGTTGACGAAGAGGCCATTCAACCTGCCGCTGACGACAGTGTTGGAGAGGATGCGCGTGTAGCGCGCGCCGATGTCCACCGCGCTGCCGCACGTCCAGAGCGGCGCGCCATCCACCGCTTGGCCGATGACGTTGCCTTCGATCAGGTTATCCTGCCCGGAGGGAATCCAGATCGCGTCGGGCGGAGTGGTCGTGGCGCTGCCGTAGATGAGCAACCCGGCGATGCTGTTGTCCAGAATCCGGTTGCGCCGCCCACTCACCTTGATGCCCCCGCCGCCGAACCAGTTGTTCGTCATCGCGGCCGGCTTGCACAGGTTTGCTGAAGGCGGCGTCATTGTGATCGTCCCATTGGCGAGCAGACCAATCGTGTTGCCCTCGATCAGGTTGTCGTTGCTGGCGAAGTTGATCGCGTTCTGCCTGGAGCCGGCGAGTTTGTTGTTGCGCACCAGGTTGTTGTCGCCCGCGCTCGCGCCGTTGATGAAGCCGTGGTTGTCCTGCGCGACGTCGTTGTTGTAGAAGTAGATCGCCGTCCCGTCGTCGCTCAGACCGAGCCAGTTGTCTTCGATGATGTTGCCGCCGCCCGTCATGCGCAATTCCACGTTCTGGAAGCCCAAACCGCGCACAATATGAGCGTCTTCGGTGGTCAGTGTGCCGAGGGCCAAGACTTTGTAGGCTGTGCCGCTCCCACTGCGGAACAGGATGATTTTCGGGCCGTCGGCGCGCCCGCCGGATTGCGTGCTGCCGTCGATCGTCACCTGCCCGCCCCGAACAGCCGGCAAGTCGGTGGCGCCGAGGCTGATCTTCCAGAAACCGGCGGCGTAGTAGCCCGCGTCGCTCGTGGGGATGTCGAAGGCGATCAACACCGGGCGCTGCGCCGCAGAGAGCGCGTTCGCCTGGACGATGGCGCGCCGCAGCGTGCATTGATCGGCGGGGGCGGCGGCGCACGTCGTCGGCGATGTCGTCGGGTCGCCCGTATGCGTCACGGTGATGACGGTGACGTAACTCGCGGGCGGTGTGGGCGGCGCAGCATAAGCCACCTCTGGGATGACCGGCGGCGCGGGGAAGACGGGCGCGGGCGGCGGCGGCGTTGCGCCGGTGCGGCTGTACACCGCGGTCGAAACGCGCGAGGTCGAGGGGCCGTCGAAGTTGGCGATGATGCCGTAGTTGAAGGCGGTGCTCGCCGTGCGCAGGCCCTCATCCAGCCCCAACGCGAAGGGCAACACGGTGCTCCAATTCCCGCTGACATCGGATTGCACGCGGGCAACCGAGGTGAGCGTTTCCGTCAGCGGGTCAAGATCGTCCAGGAACAACTCCACCTGGCAGTAGGGACACGGCGCGTCGGGATGCGCCGCGCCGGTGACGGTGGTGCTGCCGCCGGCCACGTTGATGCTGAGGATCACCGACGGCGTGAAGAGCTTGCGCGCCTCAGGCACAAAATTGCCGAATTCCATGTATGTGGGGGCCGTGCTGTCCCAGGAGAGGTTGCCCTGGTAGTACAGGGCGTTGATGGAGATCTGCGAGCCGTCCATGCGGAACGGTTCCAGCGCGGTACGGACGACGGTGTTGGAGACGACACGCGTAAACCCGGCATCCACCACCAGGCCGCGCCCGCAGGAACCCACTTCTTTGTCATCAGCGTCAATGCCGATGATGTTGTCCTGAACCAGATGATCGTCGCCTTTCACTTCGAGCGCCGTATCGGGCGTGTTCTCCGGGTCGTTGCTGTACCACAGTAGCCCGGCGATACGGTTGCCGACGAGCTGATTGCGCTTGCCGCGCACCTCCACGCCCGCGCCGCCGAACCAGTTGAAGTAGCGGGCGTTGGGACGGCACCAGCGGTTCCAGGTCACGTCCGGCACAGTCCCATCGGCGCGCGTGCCCACACGGTTGTTGAAGATGAAACCGTCATCGCCATCCATGCTGATCGCCGCGCCGATGAATCCGGCCAACACATTGCTGTGAATCATCGTCTGCGTCGTGTTCTCCGCCACCTTGATGCCGGTCACACCGCTGCCTTGCTCCGGCGCCTCGGCGTCGCGCCAGTGCAGGTCTGTCCCGGCCACGTCCAGGCCGAACCAGTTGTTCTCGACGATGTTCTGGCTCTGATTAAGTTGCAACGCCGTGCGCATCTGCTGGAAGGCGATGCCGCGAATCACGTTGTTGTTCCCATTGACCACCAGCCCCACCAGGTCGCGGTTCTGCGGCCCGCGCACGATGATCTTCGGGCCGCTGCTGCGCCCGCCAGGCTGCGTGCCGCCGTCAATGACGACTTGCCCGGCTTTCTCCACATCGGTGCTGCCGAGTGTGGGCAGCGCATTGAGTTGCAGCGTGTCGGTGATTTGGATGACCCAAACGCCCAGGCCCGCGTCATAGCCGGGATCGGCGGGGGGAATGTTGAAACGAATCTGCACCGGGCGCGCGGCGGGAGTCTCGGCCATCAGTGCGGTCGCCTCCACGATGGCGCGGCGCAGCGTACACTTGCCGTCGGGCGCGGGGACCGGCGGGCCGGGCAGGTCGCGGGAGCAGGTGTAGCTCATGCTGTCGTCGGGGTCCTCGGCGCTGTTCACGGTGATGACGGTGTTGAACGTCGTCGGCGCGGTCGGCTGCGCCATATACGTCGGCCACACGACCGGCAGCGGCGGTTCTGGAACCGGCGGCGGTTCGACGGGCGCAGGTGCACCGGTCTGGGTGTAGATTTCGGAAATCCGGGTCGTCGTGCCGACGCTGTACACGCCGCTTGGGTGCGTGATTTGCCCGTCGGCGACGGTGGTGCTGGCGGTGCGCAGGCCCTCGGTCAGTGCCAGCATGCGCGCTAGCGTAAAGCTCCAGTTGCCGCTAGCGTCGGCGGTCGTCGTCCCCAACGATTCCAGCGTCTCGGTGACGGTGTCGTGATAATCCAGAAAGATTTCAATGACACACTCCGCGCACGGGCTGCCCGCGCCGCTGGCGCCGGTGACGTTCAGGCCGTCAATTTCGGTGATCGCCGCCGGCTTAAAGTTGCGCAGCGTAGCCGGGAGCAGCGGGCCAAAATCGAAGGCCTGGGTTTTGCTGTCCAGGATGACATTGCCCTGCACCGTGACGGCGTTGAGGTCATAACCGAACTGCCCGCCGGTGACGAAGATGCCTGCCGCGCCCTGGGCGCCGACGACGAGGTTGTCGAGCACCTGGATGGCGTGCCCGCCGCTCACGCCGCCGACGTGAATGCCCTCGCCGCATGTCCCAAAGGGCACGTCGTCGCTCGTCAGGCCGATGATGTTGTCGCGCACGATGTGATCCCATCCGGTGACGGAGATCGCATCATCCGGCGTGTTGAGCGGGTCGTTGCTCGACCACAGCAACCCGACGACGCGGTTGTGCGCCACCAGGTTGCCGCGTCCAAAGATGTCAATGCCCGCGCCGGGGAACCAGTTGTTGTAACGGGCGTTGGGCTTACACTTGCGGTCGTCGCGCACGTCGGGCACAGTCCCGTCCGCGCGCGTCCCCACCGTGTTGCTGAGGACGAAGTTGGCGTTCCCCTGCACGCTGATCGCGACGCCTTTGAAGCCCACCAGCACATTGCTCTGGATCGTGTTGGTCGTCCCGTTGCTGCCGCTCATCTGCGCGTAGATGCCGGCCTCGCCGCTGCCGTCTTCGGGATAGGCGAGATTGCGCAGGTAAATGCCGTCGCCGGCGACGTTCAGCCCGAACCAGTTCTGCTCGATCAAGTTTTCGTTGGTCGCGGGGATTGTCACCATATTGTTGGCGAAGCCCTGGAAAGCCAGTCCGCGGATCACGTTGCGCCCGCCGGTGAGGTTGAACGCGCCCTTCTTGTTATCGCCGCGCAGCACAATGCGCGGGCCGACCGTGAGCGCGCGCCCGCCCGGCTGCGTCGTCCCGTCAATGATGACCTTGCCATAGACGCCGAACTCGCGGAACGCGTGCGTCTCGAAGCCGGAGTTGTCGCTGTTCACGGCGATGATCCACACGCCGTTAACCACGTCGTAGCCGGGATCGGTGTTCGGGATGTCGAAGCCGATGTGGAAGACTTGTCCTGGCGCGGAATAGTAACGCGCCTCGTTGATCGCCCGGCGCAGCGTGCAGGGCGAGTGCGTGTCGCAGCGCTCGCCGTTGGGGTCAGAGCCGCCCACATCGCTCGTCGTGGTGACGGTGAGCCAGTAGGTGGGCGTGAGATCAGCGGGCGCTTGCGGCGCAGCGGACGCCATCGCCGCCGGGCGGGCCGCCGTCACGACGCCGCTAACGAACAACAACGCGCCGATCAATGTCAAAGCCAGAATCCATAATTTACGATACATCTTCAATTCTCCTTATCACAAACCTCAGCGGCGAATTACGAATGACGATCTTGCTCCTCTCCTCCATACTCCGTACTCCTTACTCCATACTCCCTCATCTCACGCTGCAAAAACTCGAACAACGCTTGCACATCGGCAAAACTCTGGCGTTCTCCCGTGCCTGGCCGCTCCACGGACGCGCGCCAGACCTCCCTTTCACCGTCGCTTGTTTCCCACAGCCGCAGCAGATACGAGAGATAGCCTCGTTGTTTCATAATCCTCCCTGGTCAGGGCGTCGGATAGGCATTAGTCCGAGTCTACCCCGCTCCTGAAGTTGACAAGACCGCGTACCTTCTTACAATTACAGGTGGAGGCGTTATGACCACGATCCCACCCACCATCAGAGTTATCGCGCCGGACGGACGGCTCACGCCAGCGCGCAAACGTCGCCTGATGCTCGACTTCTGCTTGCGGCGCGCCCGACCGGGAACCGGCAGCGACCTCGAATTCTTGCGCAGGAGGACGGCGATGCACCCCCGGCCCGATTTGCGCCCGGTCCTGCAAGACATCCCCTGGCTTATGACCGGCGACGCGGCAACCCGCGCCTATATGCCAGAACGAGTTACCCAGGATATAGACATTCTCATTCGCCACGCCGACGGCGATTTAGTCTGGGAAAGGCTGCAATCTGCCGGTTATACGCGCATTTCAGAGCTGGCAATCCCCGGCTTTGTCGCGCGTTCCCCCGATAACGTCGAGCTAGACGTCCTCTACGGCGATGCGCCCTGGCTGGATGAAGCGTTGCAGCATCCAGAAACAGACGCCGCCGGGTATCCCGTTATCGGCTTGCCGTATCTTGTGTTAATGAAAATGGCTTCCGCGCGCGCCCAGGATATGGCCGATCTCGCGCGGATGCTCGGCCTGGCATCGGAGTCTCGCCTGGCGCAGATTCGTGATGTTGTGCGCCGCTATGCGCCGGATGAAACCGAAGACCTCGAAGCCCTGATCTATTTGGGCCAACTTGAAGTTAGCGCGTAGGTGGGACACACCTGGCGTGCGCCCCACCTGTTTGCGTTAATTGCTCGACCGCAACACGAGCGGCAGATAGATGCGCTTTGTGGAACCGATCGTGATCTCACGCGCGTCGGTCGTTGTGCTGTTGTATGCCACATATCCGACAATACGATACGACGCGACCGCTGGCGGATTCCACGTTTTATCAACCTGCACCGCTTGCCCTGCCGCCAACCCGGTGATTGGCTGCGAGAGCGTCGCCACGTCTGCTCCGGTCGCGTCTTGGATCAGGAAGTAGGCCGCGCCGTTGAGGGGCAGGCTGCCCGTATTGCTGACCACCAGCGCCAGGTCAATCGTCTGCCCGGCCTCGAACGATGTCGGCGTGGCGGTCAACGCGGTGAGTTCGGCGGAGGCAACGCCCACGCGGAAGTCGCGCACGTCGCTGTCGAGCAGCACGCCGTCGCCGGTGTACAGGCCGATCCACACGTCGTAGCGGCCCGGCGTCACACCCGTCGTGTCCCACTCGAAGGCCAGCGAGACTGTGCCGGTCAGGCTCTTGAGCGAGCGCAGCGGGAATCCGGCCACAGTCGTGTCGGAGACCACGGAACGCACCTCGGCAGCGACGATGACATCCTGCGGCTCGCCCGCATTGCCGATCAGCAGATCGAAGACGGCGGTCTGCCCAGGCCGATAGGCCGTCTCGTTCAACGTCAACGCTTCGATCTGCGCCGTCGCGGTGATCGTTGCGATGTCGAACATGTAATCCTGGTAGAACACAACGTTGTGCGCCGCGGAATCGTAGTAGAAGGGGTAGACGGTGATGATGAGTTTCGACGTGCCGTCGCCGTTGTCCTCAACCCGCCAACTGTACTGCCGGTCGAGTGCGGGATACCAGCCGTCCGGCGGCGCAACGATCGGCTCGATGATGGCCGGTTCGCTGGTGATGATCTGCGTTACCGTCAGGTGCAGGCCGGTGGTCACGGTTGGCTCGGAGCGATAGGTGAGTGTCACGGCCTGCGCGCGCACCCCCGCCGGATAATCCAGGGCGACCGTCCAGTACGGCGTTTGGTAGTGATCCGGCTCGGCGATCAGCCGCCCGTTGGGGATTTCGACGTAATCCCAACCGTCCATGTTGGTCACTTCGAAATCGGGGATGTGGATGTCGAGTGTGGAGGCAGGCGTCGCCAGCGGCGGCGTCGCCAGCGGCGCAACACTTTGCGCGCTCAGCATCGCGGGCAACGCGCCGTATTTAGGATCGCCATAGAAGTTGTACTCGTAAGACCACAGTCGCCACATCGCGCTGTCGCTGACAAACGCTTGCTTGAGATTGGTCAACACTTTGCCCGTTGTTTCCGTGCGGCTCCAGTTGCGGAAGAACCACTTGCCGGCGCTGCTATTCGCGCTGTTGGCCGAAACTTCGGTCGCGCCGATGTAGGCGCCCGCGCCGCTAGCGAAAAAGTATTCCGGCATACTCTCGGCGTTATATTCGTAGCCGCCCGAAAGGCACGTGGTCCCATAAACGAAGGGATTGCTGCCGTTGAAATTGAGCGGCCACACGTCGGGCAAGCCCGTACTTAGCCCCGGCCCCCACGAACCGACGTTGCCGTGTCCAAAGAAGTAAACGATGTCCTGGTTGGGTGTGGCGTTGGTAAAGACGTAGGTGTAGGACGGCGTGTGGTTGTATTTCCAGTGGATTTTGGTCACATCCGTTCCCTGACCGCGCAGCACGCCGTCAATGATATTGACCGTGGGGATGAACTCGCTCTCCACGCCGATGCCGCGCCCGCTGACGATCAGCGCATTCGAGCGGTCAAAGCGATAGCCCGCCCGGCCTTCCGCGATAGCGATGCTCGTTTCAATCGGCTTGATGAGCTCAGCAGGACTGTTGCCGACAATGCGGCCCAGGGCCAGTTCAGGATGCTTGTCATTGCCGACGATGCTGGCATAAGGCAAATCGCTGTAAGAGACCGACGTGGTTTTGTCGCCGTCCGACCACTCGATGTTGAACGAATCCTCGTACCAGGCGGGGATGATCTCGCTTTCGCCCACGAGCAGCACGTAGCCGCCCGGCGCGCCCGATTTGAAATCGGGATGCAACTGGTTAGCCCACGTGGTTGCCAGCAGTGTGTCGAGCGCGTCGAAGCAATACGCATCCACAAACCCCAGCACGCCCCGCTTGTGATACGCCAACTGCGCCATCGTCGCATAGAGCCGGTTGAGGTCGGCAGCCTGCGCGCCGTAGAACAGCTTGAGCCGTTTGGGATTGGTGACAATGATGTAATCGGCCTGTTTCAATGCCGCCGACACCGCATCGGTCCAGGGTTTGTAGAAGATGCCGTCAACCACTGTGGGATCGCTCCCTACCGAATAGCGCACGATGCCGCTGCTTTCGTAGCCGAGGCTATAACCCAAATCGTTGCCGCTGAACTCCTGATCGCGCAGGACGGGCACGGCCACGTAGCGGACAGTGTGTTGCGCGCCTGGGGCGAGCGACACGTTGGAGACGGTGAACTTAGCCGTGGCGCGCTGAGTAACAGCGTCGTAAGTGGTTTCGGACAGCAGGTACGATGCGCCGCCTTCCCCGGCAGCAGGATAGAAGCCCACCATACCACGATCATCGAGTCCCTTCAGGGTAATCGGCGTGACGCACGTGTTTTTCAGCGTGAGATCCACCTGATAGTAATTGGCGAACCCATTCACCTGGCGCGTCACGTCCACGCACATCACGCCGGACAAGATGGTGAATGTCTTTTCCCGTTCGACTACGACGCCGTCGCTGGTGGTGACGCGCGCTTTGAGCGTATGCGTCCCCACGCCTTTGCCCGCCAGGTCAACCTGAAAGTCGCGGGTGAGGACGCCAGCAGGAGGGTTGTAGGTTCCTGCAGGCGCCCCATCCAAGAACAGTGCGATTTGCTGCACATCTTGCCGCACGTCTGAACAGTCTATCGCTTCCAGGCCGGGCGGCGGCGTCTCTATCCACTCGCCGAAACACCCCCATTGGTATTCGGCGGCCCATACCGTCACCGTGATATAGGTACCGGCCGGCGCCGTAGCGCCGCCAATATAGACGGTATTCGACGGGGCGATCTTCTGCATAAACGTTTGCGCCGTCATCTTCCTGGGCGCAGGTGTGACCGTCGCCACCGCAGGCGTCACGTCGCCTTCGAGGTTGTAAGCCTGCACCTGAAGCGCGTGCCCCTGCCCGAACCATTGTTGGCGGGTCAAGCCGCGCGCCGCCGGAGAGAAATACACCTCGTACACCTTACCGTCCGGCGTGTAATCCCTGCCAACGAGCTGCCCGTCCAGGAAGAACGCAACGCGGTCCACATACGTTGTCTCGGTCAGCGTGGCTTGCAGGATGTAAAACTCATACATCTCGGAGGGATATTCCACCATGCCGATGGAGGCGATCTGCGGCGGATCCGAACCGGGCGGCAACGTCTCGAAGAACGCGCCGCCGCTGGTATGCAAATTGCCCGCGTTGTCGGTGACGGCGACTTTATACCAGTAGAGACTGCCGCTTTCGAGACCGCTGAGCGTAGCCTGGTGTGTGGTCTTGAGCGTATCGTCGGTTAGCGCAACAACGTTGAAGGGACCATTGCGTCCATACTCCAGACGGCTGCGGCACGGCTCGCTGGTCTGCCAGGTGACCACGGCAGTATGCTCCTCAATCCCGGATACCGTCGGCCCGGACGTGATTTGCGGCGGCGTAAGGTCGCAGGACCACGTCTGCTCGAAGCAGTTATTGGCCTCGCTGTCCTCCGGGATGATGCCGGTAGCATCCGCGCAGACCCGCACCTGCGCCGTCGCGCCCGCGCACGTCCACGCGTAGGGGATGCTGCCCGCGCGCACCGCACCCGGCGCCAGCGCCTCATTGAAGAGCGCCAAGGCGACCGGGCTGCCGTCGCGCGAGAGTTGCGCCGTGTGACCGGCCGGGGCCGTCCCTGCACCGACGTTCTTGAGGATGTAGTACACACGCTGCTCGGCGAGGTTATACCACGCGCCCGCAATCGTCAGGTCGGGGCGCGGCTGCACATTGACCGAGTAATGCTGCACGATCGTCCCGCCGCAGTTCTGCGCCGTGACGGTGATCGCCTTCGTCCCCGGCGTGGCCCAGGTGTAATTTCGCGTCGCCAACGCGCCGGTGTAATCGGCTTGCTCATCCGCCTGCCAGGTGTAGGTGAGCGGCGTAGTGGCGTTGCTGGGAACAGGCGTCGCTGTATATGTGTACTCTGTCTCGATGTACCCCGTCGTCGCCCCGTCGAGCGTCAAGCCGGTGAGCGGAAATTCGCACGCGGGCGTGGGTGCGTTGATCACGATCTGATGCGTATCCACCACGCTGCTCTCGCAGTTCTCGACCGTCACCGTAATCGTCTTCGTCCCCGTTGTCGCCCACGTATACGTTACGGCTGATGGCTGACCGCTGACGACTGACTGCTCATCCGCCTGCCAGGTGTAGGTGATCGGCAACGTCGCCGTCACCGGCAGGACGCTGGCGTTGAAGGTGTATGGCGTGTCGGTGATGCCCTGCGTCGCGCCGCCGATGTGCACGCTGGTAGCAGAATAACACGGCGGCGGGCCGTAGGTGATGATCAGCCTGGCGCGGTTCGAGTTAGGAATCGCCTCAAACGGGGCGGATCCGGTGAAACCGACCGCTGGCTTGAGTTTGATGCCGTAGTTGTCAATCGCCCCGGAGTTCCACCCACGCACGATATTCGTCACGTCGAACCAATTCCACGTTGTGTCGGACCAGGTCCGCGCAGGATCGCCCTGGCTTGCCGAAGCCGGGGCCGTGTTCCAGGTGACGGTCGCCTCATCCCACGCGGCGAGAATCGCTTCGGGGACAACGTCAAGCGCCTGCGGGGCCATCGGCGCGTTTACCAGCGCAAAGTAGGGATACAACCCCAACGACGCGCTGACGATCGTGCTGCCGGCCGGCACGCTCGATACATCGAAGCTCAATAGCGCGTGAATTTCATTGAACGTCGTCGCGTTGCGCGAAATATAGAGCGGCGAACTACTGCCGGACGGTGAGGTTGGATTCGCCTGACTGACCTGCGTATCGGCCTGCACATACAGCAGCGGCGTCTGCCGCACGTATTCCACCACCAGGCGCGGCGGATTGGCGCCTTCGCGGGAACTGAAACGATGAGCGTAGTATGGGGTTGGAATGATGCCGGTCGCCAGCAACTGCACGCCATAGTTCGTTGCCGGCGTCGCACGCCACTGTTGCACCATTGCCGTGATATTCCAGCGATACCAACCGTCGCTCAAACCGCCCACCACCTCACCGGTTGCTGTCGCCGCCGGCATCGTGTTCCAGGTCACACTCGCCTCAGCCCAGTCTGCGGTAAGCCTCTGGGCCGCCAGGCTGACATTCCCGGCAGAGGTTTGGTACAACTCCAATGTCGCGGCCACAATAATCGCATCGGCGGGCAGTGAAGACAAATCAAACGCTACGAAGGAGCGATAATATCCACCCGAAGGGATAGCCAGAAACCGCCCCGCCCGCAAGTTGTCGGCTGAGCCATAGTTCTCATCTGGCGCGGCGCTATTGACATAACTGTCCTTTGTCGCCATCAACGTGCCGCGAAAAGCCGTCCCGCCATCGGCGGCAAGCGCACTGCACACGGCCGGCTCAGCCGGCGCTTCCGGCTCCGACAGCCCGGCCGCCGCCACACCGCCGCGCGCGGCCCCCAATCCAAGCAGCATAACACTCAAAACAACACCGACGAGCAAAATCCTTCTCATGTTGACCTCCTTGAAAATGGCAAATAGCAAATGGCGAATGGCGAATGGCAAAGAGATAGTTGCACGACTTCGCAAAGCCTCGTGCATTAT
>FWPV01004004.1_pt1 | contig 32135 bp, 27 predicted proteins | sample 2228371 | NCBI WGS metagenome assembly FWPV01 (sample SAMEA103939776, study PRJEB20133) | metagenome
GTGGTGCGGACCTTCTTGATCTCCCACTTGTGGTAGGGCTTGAGCTGAGCGTTCACCAGGGCGCCGGTGGGGCAGGCATCAATGCACTGCCCGCAGGAGACACAGCCGGACTCGCGGTGATTGGCCGCCTTCAAGGCCGGGTAGCCTGCCTCGTCGACCGTGTAGACGCCGTAGCGCTCGTGTTCTTCGCAGACTCTGACGCACAGATGGCACTGGATACAACGTTTGCGGTCGAGTTCCAGTATGGGCGGTGAGTCGAGGAGTTCGAACTGATCCCGGTCGCCCTTGAACTCCTTGGAGCCCGCCCCATACTCGATGGCCAGACTCTGTAGTTTGCAGGCCGTCGCCTCGTGGCAGAAGCACTGGAGGCAGCGGCCTGCCTCTGTGCGGGCCACGCTCTCCTCGTAGCCCAGCTCCACCTCTCGGAACCCCCGGCGTTCCGCGATAGGTATGGCCGGTATAGGAGTCCGGGGGGCGTCGGAGAGCGGTTTGGCCCCGATGTCGAAGAACACAGGCTTTCGTCTTTCCAGCCCCGCCGCTGGCGACTTGCAAGCGGATTCCGGGGAGCGCCCTCTCACATAGGCGTCGATGGCGACGGCGGCTCGGCGGCCAGCAGCTATGGCCTCGACCACGGTGGCAGGACCGCTTTCGCAGTCTCCGCCGGCGAACACTCCCTTGCGGCTGGTGAGCAAGGTCAGCTTGTCGGCCGCGATCGTGCCGCGGGAAGTGAGCTCGCAGACGTTCTTGACATCTTCGTCTTCGACTTCCTGCCCTAGAGCCAGGATCACTGTATCGGCAGGCAGGGTGAACTCGGAGCCGGGGATGGGCTCGGGACGGCGGCGGCCGGAGCTGTCGGGCTCGCCCAGCTGCATCTTCTGGCACACCATGCCGGTAAGCTTTCCCGCTTCGCGGATGACGGACAAGGGCGAAGTCAAGAGCAGCAGGCCCGCTCCCTCCTGTTCGGCCTCGTGCACTTCTTCCTGAGTGGCCGGCATCTCTTCCCGGGTGCGCCGATAGACGATGGTGACCTCGGACGCGCCCAGACGGAGGGCAGAACGGGCAGCGTCGACGGCGGTGAAGCCGCCCCCCATCACCAATGTGCGGCCCAGCGGCCGGGTCCAGGTGCCGGCATTGCTTTCCCGCAGGAAGTCGACAGCCGAGTAGACGCCTTCGCCTTCTTCTACGCCTTGGATGCCGCCGGTCAGGCCACATTGAGCACCGATGGCAAGGTAGGTGGCTTCGTAGCCCTGGGCCTCCAAGTCCTCGATGGAGAGGTCCTCCCCGAACCGGGTGTTGAGGCGAAGCTCGACTCCTAGGTCCAGGATATCCTGGACGTCCTCCTGGATGACCTCCCGAGGCAGACGGTACGGGGGGATGCCAGTGAGCGTCATGCCGCCAGGCGCTGAGTGGGCCTCGAATATGGTCACGTCGTGCCCGGCGAGAGCCAGGTAATAGGCGGCCGTAAGCCCGGAGGGACCCGCTCCGATGACGGCGATCTTCTTGCCCGTGGGGGGAGCCTTAGGTCCGGTCACGCACGGGCCGGCATTATCAGCAGCGAAGCGCTTCAGATGACAGATGGCTACCGGCTCACCATCGACTTGAGTTCTCCGGCAGGCCTTCTCGCAGGGTCGAGGGCAGACCCGGCCCACGATGCGGGGGAGAGGTAGTCGTTCCCTGATGATGCGGACCGCCTCGCGGTCATCGCCGCGGGCGATGGCGGCTACGTAGGCCGGGATGTCGATGCCTGCCGGGCAGGCGTAATGGCACGGCGGCTCGCAGTAGGCGTTGTGATTGCTGAGCAGCTCGTTCAGGCGCAGGCGGCGGGCCTCGGCGATGCGCTCGTTATGGGTGACTGCCTCTAGGCCGGCGCTGACAGGGGTCTCACAGGCCTTGACCAGTTCGCCGTCCGCTAGTTCCACCAGGCACAATCCGCAGCGTCCGCTGGGACTGAGCCGAGGATCGTGGCAGAGAGACGGGATGGTGATGCCGTTGGCTTCCGCGGCCTCCATGATGGTCAAGTAAGGACTGACCTCGAGGGCACGCCCGTCGATTCGGATGGTGACCGGCTTGACCTCCATCGAAATGACCGTACGGCGAGGCAGCTCGTTCATGGTGTGGCTCTCCTTGTCTCCAAGAGGCGCTGGCAGATGCGCACCCCCTCCATGGCATCGTTGGTCCAGTAGTCGGCTCCCACGTAGCGCGCCACGTTTTCGTCGATGGTGGCTCCCCCGATGACCAACAAGGGTGTCTTTGCCAGCCCAGCCTGATTCGTCTTGAGCAGCTCTACTGTTTCCCGCATCGAGTTGAAGGCGAAGGTGACCAGACCCGACAGGCCTATTATGTCAGGATTCAGCCTGGTTGCGACCTCCAAGAACCGCTCAGGGGGCACATCCACCCCGAGGTCTTCTACGGAAAATCCGTACGCCCGGAAGGTGAGCGCCGCCATGTTCTTGCCGAGGTCATGGATATCGCCCGCCACCGTGCCCAAGAGGACCGTCCCGGAGGCGCCGCCCCGCAGGCTGTTCTCCCAGTCCTGCTGGACGAGCTCCATGACTCCGCGGAAGATCTCCCCGGCCATGATCAGGCCGGAGAGGAAGATCTCCTGTTTCTCGTAGCGCTCGCCCACCGCCCGCAGGCCCGCCTGGGTGGCGTGTACGATGTCAGCGGCACTTTCGCCGCGGGCCTGAGCCTCACTGACCAGTCTGATGGTGGCTTGGTAGTCAAGAGCGGCTACCGCTTTGGCGATGTTGTCAAGCTGCATTTCAGTCCTCCTCTGCGCCGGCGGGCGAGACTCCGATGTGCGTGCTCAGGCGGAAGTGGTCAGCCCGGCAAAGGAATCTTCCCCAGCTGACCGGGCGGCCCTGGAAGTCCTTGAAAAGATGCTCGAGGCAGAAGGCCGGCGAACCGATGGGGACCCCCAGGTGACGGGCGGCCTCGGCATCGAGACTCACCGCCTGGATGGTCAGCCTGCCGCTGGGCACTCCCTCTGAGCTTCCCGCCATCAGCAAGCCGTCCAGAGAAGTGATCTGCAGCTGGGTCTCCACCAGAGGACGCTGCTCGTCGTAAAGGACGTGCTCGACCTGATAGATGAGGGGTAAGCCGGAACGCTTGATCACTCGCCGCAGGTACACGACGGGGTCACCCGGGTCACAGTGAAGCCTACAAGCCGCTTCTTCACTGGCCGGCACGATACGGGCTTCGAGCAGGGTGACCTCGGCATCGCCGCCCTCCGCCCACGTGTCGGTGATCTGCTGGAGGCGGAAGACCGCTTCTCCTATGTCGAGGGCGCGTACGAAGGTGCCCTTGCCCTGGGTGGTGGTGACCAGGCCGCGATCGAGCAGGATGTTGATAGCCCGCCGGATGGTGGCAGGGCTTACCCCGAATTCGCGACGGAGTTGAGACTCGGTGGGCAGCTGGTCACCGGGTCGGTACTGCCCCGCTCCTATGCGGTCGGCTATAGTATTGGCGATGTAGAGGTAAGCAGGCTCCATCGGACGTTGCTTGCCCAGGGAACCAGTAGGTCGAGGGCGGAGTGAAAAGCTTCCTGGGCCGGGCTCGGGCCCTGCGCGCAACGGTCTGTTAGAGGTGTCGGCCATCGCTTCCCCAGATTCCCCAAGTCTTCTCGCGAGGAGCACAGACTCGCGTGCCCCTGTCTCCCAAGGGCAGATGTCTGGCTACCCCGGCTTGCACATTTAACTATATAACTATAGGATATGCACGACACCGGGGGAAGACGGCAGCGGGTCAGGTCCCTGCCGGCGTAAACAAGGACGGACCGCGGGGCGGATGAAGAGCGACATCGAGATCGCACGGGAGACGACTCCCATACCCATCGGCGAGGTGGCCGCCGGACTGGGCTTGAGTCCAGACGATATAGACACCTATGGCAAATATAAAGCCAAGATCCACCTCGACGTTCTGGAGCGATTGAAAGACCGTCCCGACGGCAAACTGGTGGTCTGCACCGCCATCACCCCGACTGCCGCCGGAGAAGGGAAGACCACCACCACTGTGGGCCTCTCTATGGCCTTGGGCAAGTTGGGGAAGAAGGCCGTCTGCACGCTACGGGAGCCTTCCCTCGGGCCTTGTTTCGGGGTCAAGGGGGGAGCGGCCGGCGGCGGTTACGCCCAAGTAGTCCCTATGGAGGACATCAACCTCCATTTCACTGGCGACACGCACGCCATCACCGCCGCTCACAACCTGTGCGCCGCCCTTCTGGACAACCATCTCTTTCACGGCAACGAGCTTGACATCGACCCGCTGGCCATCACGTGGCCTCGGGTGATAGACCTGAGCGACCGTGCTCTCCGCCAGATCACCGTCGGCCAAGGCGGTGAGGGCGTGGAACGCAAGACGTGGTTCGACCTCTCGGTGGCTTCCGAGGTGATGGCCATCTTGTGCCTGGCCACTGATGTCGAGGACCTCAAAGCCCGGCTCGAACGCATCGTTCTCGGCTATACCCGTACAGGTGAGCCGGTGCGGGCCAAAGACATCAAGGCCTCGGGAGCCATGGCTGTTCTTCTCAAAGACGCCTTCATGCCCAACTTGGTGCAGACTCTCGAGAACACTCCAGCCATCATCCATGGCGGCCCGCCGGCCAATATCGCCCACGGCTGCAATTCGGTGCAGGCCACGCGGATGGCGCTCAAGCTGGGGGACTATTGCGTCACCGAGACCGGCTTCGGGGCCGACCTGGGGGCGGAGAAGTTCTTTGACATCAAGTGTCGGTATGCCGGTCTAGTCCCCGACTGCGTGGTGTTGGTGGCGACCATCCGGGCTCTGAAGATGCATGGTGGGGCAAGCCTCAATTCCCTCCGGAGTGAGGACCTGCAGGCACTCTCTTCGGGGATCGAGAATCTGGAGAAACACCTGGAGAACCTGCAGTGGTTCGGTCCGCCGGTAGTGGTGGCCATCAACCGCTTCCCCGACGACACCGACAGGGAAGTGGCTCTGCTTCGGGAACGGGTGGGAGCCATGGGAGCCAACGTGGTGCTCTCGGAGGTCTGGGCCAAGGGCGGAGAAGGGGGCCTGGAGCTGGCCGAGGAGGTGCTTCGCCTCACCCAAGGCCGGCCCGAACCACCCTTCCGGTTCCTGTACGGTCTCGACAGTCCGGTCCCGGACAAGATCGAGACCATCGCCACCCAGATCTACGGGGCCGATGGGGTCGACTACACCCTCGAGGCGGAAGCCGCCATCGACCGTCTGACCGCGCTCGGATACGGGTCGCTTCCTATCTGCATGGCCAAGACCCAAGCCTCGCTGAGCGACGACAAAGCCAAGCTGGGCCGCCCGCGGGCTTGGCGCCTGACAGTCCGAGAGGTGCGCCTTTCAGGAGGAGCAGGCATGATAGTGCCGGTGTGTGGGAGGATGATGACCATGCCTGGATTGCCCAGGCATCCCGCGGCGGAAGACATCGATCTGGTAAACGGCGAGATAGTGGGGTTGTTCTAGCTATGGAACGTACATACGCTGAGTGGAAGGTAGCCTCGTACTTGGACAAACTCGCTTCTGGCGATCCGGAGCCAGGTGGCGGCAGCGCAGCTGCCTTGGTCGGGGCTGCTGGCGCGGCGCTGGTCACCATGGTGACGGAGCTCACCCTGGGCAAGGAGAAATTCGCTGCTGTCGAGGAAGCCATGGCCGACCTCAAGAGCAAGTCGGAGGCTCTCCGGAGCGAGCTGACCGCTCTTGTCTCGCGCGACGCCGAGGCCTACGCCCAGGTGGCGGCCGCCATGAAACTGCCTAGAGAAACAGACGAACAGAAAAGCCAACGCACGCGAGCGCTCCAGGCTGCCCTCAAGGAAGCTGCCGAGGTACCGCTGCGGGTGGCGGAGGCCGCCGTCGAGGTAGCTCGCCTGTGTCTCCCGGCGGCTCAACTGGGCAATCCGAACGCCGTTTCCGATGCCGGGGTGGCGGTCGTTTTTGCGGAAGCCGCCGCCCAGGCCGCCGCACTCAACGTGAAAATCAACCTCTCTTGGATCGAAGATGAGTACTACAACCGGTCGAGCTGGGCTAAGGTAGAAGCTGTGCTAGAGGAGACCGGGCGGCTGCGTGAGGAAGTCCTCGCCGTGACGTACGGCAAGCTCTAGGCAAGTCGGGGTAGGCCTCTCTCTGAAGGAGGTATGAATGACGGCGAAGATCATCGACGGTAAGGCCATAGCGGCGGAACTGCGAGAAGAATTGGAGCAGGAGCTCCAGGAGCTCAAGGCTCTGGGGGCGAGTCCCGGTATAGCCACCCTCATGGTGGGTGACGATTTTGGGGCCGGGATGTACCGCGGAGCGGTGGAGAAGTTCTGCGGCGAAATGGGACTGGGTTACAGAAGTGAGGTGCTACCCGCCGAGGCCACGGAGGAGGCGGTGGTGGAAGTGGTGAGAAGCCTGAACGCCGACCCAGCCGTATCAGGCATCCTGCCCCTGCGACCCTTCCCGCCGCAGGTCTCCGATTCGGTGGTGATCAACTCCATCGATCACGACAAGGATGTTGACTGCTTCCATCCCTTCAATATGGGCCGGCTCACCCTGGGCGAGCCCACGTTTCCTCCCGCCACGCCCGCTGCCTGTTTGGAATTGCTTGAACGGTACCTCGAGAGCGAAGGGCGGGACGTCACGGAGGCGCTGGAGGGGGCGGAGGTCTGTGTGGTGGGGCACTCCAACACAGTGGGGAAGCCACTCGCCCTACTGTTGCTCAACCGCAACGCCACTACGACGGTGACGCACGTCTACACCTCCAACCGGGGCAATCTCGCTAAGCACACACGGGTGGCGGACTACTTGATCGTGGCGGCCGGCGTTCCGCACCTGATCGGGCCTGACCTGGTGAGCGAAGGAGCGGTGGTGCTCGATGTGGGCATCAACCGGGTGGTGGTCTGCCCCGTCTGCGGGACTCTCAACCGCAGCAAGAAGAACCCCTGTCGCAAGTGCGGCGCTGATCTTGCCGAAGCGGAGACGAAGACGGTGGGTGACGTCGACTTTGAGGCTGTCTCGGCCAAAGCGAGCGCCATCACGCCCGTCCCTGGGGGGGTGGGGGCGGTGACCAACATGATGTTGGCCCGCAACACCCTGCGCGCGGCGAGGCTGCAGCTGGAAAAGAAAGCACGTTGAGGCGGGAGGTAGGCCAAATGGCGAAAGAGATCCCGTTACTGTGGTTGCCGGCGGCGGCTTGCACAGGGTGTAGTGTGTCCCTGCTCAACAGCGCGGATCCGTCGATCAAGAGTCTCCTGGTCGATGAAGTCGTACCGGGCGTGCACATAAGCCTGCGCTTTCACCCCACCATCATGGCCGGGGCGGGCGAGGTAGCCCTACAGGCTTTGGAGGAAACGGCGGCTAAGCACAAGGGCGAGTATGTGCTGGCCGTAGATGGGGCGATCCCGGTGGGTCCGGCTGCGGGTTACTGCGTCATGGGAGAGCGCGGGGGCAGGCCGGTCACCATAGAGGAGCGTTTTGTGGAACTGGCCACGGACGCCCTAGCTATCCTGGCCGTGGGCACCTGTGCGGCCTTCGGCGGTATCCCGGCGGGGGCACCGAACCCGACGGGCTGTGTGCCGGTAAGAGAAGCGCTCGCGTTGCACGGGCTGGAGAAGCCCCTGGTGAACATATCCGGCTGTCCGCCCCATCCCGACTGGTTTGTGGGCACGGTAGCCAGCATCTTGCTGAACGGACTCCCCAGCGCCGACGATCTGGATGACGATCTGCGGCCCAAGGCGTTCTACGGGAAGCTGATCCACGAGAACTGCCCGCGTCGGGCCGCTTTCGATGAGGGCAAGTTCGCCAAGAAGTTCGGCGAAGACGGTTGCCTGTACGAGTTGGGCTGCAAAGGGCCGATCACGTACGCTGACTGTCCCCTCCGGCACTGGAACAACGGCACCAACTGGGTGATCGGGGCGGGCTCTCCCTGTCTCGGTTGTACCCAGCCCGAGTTCATGAGTCTGCCCTATTACGAGAAGGTCACCGACGTACAACTGCCTGCTGTCGGCGCCCAGGTCCAGAGCAAGGAGGCAGAATAATGACCAAGGTGAGCATCGATCCGGTCACTCGCATCGAAGGCCATCTGAAGATCGAAACGGAGATCGAGGATGGCGTCGTGAAGGACGCTCGCAGCACGGGCAATCTTTTCCGTGGCATCGAGCTCATCTTGAGGGGCCGCGATCCCCGGGACGCGCAGGTGATCGCACAGCGCATCTGCGGAGTCTGTCCCCAGTCGCACGGGGTGGCGGCGGCTCTCTGCCTGGACAGCGCCTTCGGGCTGGGCGACAAGATCCCCGACAACGCGCGTCTCATGCGCAACCTGATCCAAGGGACCCACGTGGTGCAGGACCACATCCTCCACTTCTATCATCTGGCTGCTTTGGACTACGTGGATGTCACCGCAGTAGCCCAGTACCAGGGCAAGGACCCCGAGCTCAACTCGGTCAAGGTCTTTCTGGAGCGGGGTGAGCTGGGCCCGTTCGCTCCTCGCTACGAGGGTGACTACCGTCTGCCCGTGGAAGTCAACCAGGAGGCGACAGCGCATTATTTGAAGGCGCTCGAGATCCGGCGGACGGGGCACCAGGCGGTCGCCATCTTCAGTGGCAAGATCCCGCATTCGGTCGGGATCGTCCCCGGAGGAGTGACCGACACGCCCACGGTCGACAAGATCACCAAGTTCCTTTGGAAGGTCAAGCAGCTCCAGGAGTTCGTGAACACCGTATACCTTCCGGACGTACTGGCCATAGCCAGCGTTTACAACGACTACCTGGAGATCGGCGCGGGTTGCAAGAATCTGCTCTCTTACGGGGCGTACGATCTGGAGGGAGGTGACCCCGACCTCACTCGGCGCAAACGTCTTTTCAAGCAGGGGACCGTGTCTGCGGACCTCCAGTACCGTCCTCTTGACATCTCCTCGATCACGGAAGGGGTGAAATACTCCTGGTACGAAGACTCTTCCACCGGTCGGCATCCGTCTCAGGGCGAGACGAAGCCCGCTCCGGGCAAGGAAGGAGCCTACTCCTGGGTGAAGGCGCCCCGCTATAACGGCGAAGTCTATGAGGTCGGACCGTTGGCTCGTCTGCTGGTGACCTACGCCTCCGGTGACCCGATCGTCCGGCAGCTGGTGGACTGGGCCCTGGGGGAACTGAAAGCCCCGGTCTCGGCCTTGTTCTCGGTGATGGGCCGCCATCTGGCCCGGGCGCTCTGTGCCAAGGTCCTGGCAGACAATCTGGAAAAGTGGCTGCTCGAGCTCAAGCCGGGTGAACCCACCTACGTGGAGTACGAGATTCCCGAGGAGGCGGCGGGGATGGGTCTCACTGAGGGGTCTCGGGGGGCCCTGGGGCACTGGATCGAGATCAAAGACAAGAAGATCCACAACTACCAGGCAGTGGTCCCCACCACCTGGAACGCCTCGCCCAGGGACGACAATGGTGTTCCCGGTCCAATCGAGCAGGCCTTGATAGGCACCAAGGTTAGGGACAAGGACAACCCCTTCGAACTGGTCCGCATCGTGCGCTCGTTCGACCCCTGTCTTGCTTGCTCGATCCACTGATCTCGGCCCGAAAGAGGAAAGATGTTACGGTCGAAGCAAAAACCATTCGAAGAGATCCTCCGGTATCTGGAGGGGGAGAATCGGGTCTTCATCCTCGGCTGTGACGGGTGCGCGCAAGCCTCGGGCACCGGTGGACCGGTCCAGGTGGCCGAAATGAAGTCCAAGCTGGAAGCCGAGGGGAAGACCGTGACAGGCACCGATGTCGTCCCCTTCTTGTGCGAAAAAGCGCTGATCAAGTCGCGACTTGCCCGCAAGGCCAAGGCAGTCATGAGTGCGGACTCCATTCTGGTACTCACCTGCGGAGTGGGCATCCAGGCGGTGGCCGCCTCGGTCAACAAGCTGTGCCATCCCGGTTGTGACACCCAGAACTTGGGAGGCAGTCGCGGCGAATGGCCCGGCTCGGAGCGCTGTGCTGAGTGCGCAGAATGCGTGCTCGAGCTTACCGGTGGGATATGTCCTATAACCGCCTGCACCAAGCACCTGCTGAGTGGACAGTGCGGGGGAGCCTCCAAAGGCAAATGCGAGCTCAGCCCGGAACGCGATTGCGGCTGGGAGCTGATCTATCACCGGCTGAAAGCGTTGGGTCGGCTTGACAAACTAAGCTATCTGGCTCCGCCCAAGAGTTGGGCCAAGATGGCGCCCGATCCCGCGATCATGTCCAGCCCGGAGTACGCCCTGGAAATGCCGGCTGTGAAGGAGGCGAGTGGAGAATGAGCCTCAGATCCGATCTAGAGTCAGGGAAGTTCGTCATCACGGCTGAGATCGGGCCCGGCAAGGGCACCGATGTCACCGAGATCGCTGAAGTCGCCGAGCTCCTGCGCGGTCGGGTGACCGCCGCTAACGTCACCGATCAGCAAAGCTCGGTCATGCGGTTGGGCTCGCTCGCCACCTGCCATCTTCTCACCGACCATCATCTTGAGCCGGTCCTCCAGATGACCTGTCGCGACCGCAACCGTATCGCATTGCAGTCCGACTTGTTGAGCGCCTGGGTGCTCGGCGTCCACAACGTGTTGGCTCTCACCGGCGACCTCCCGCATCTGGGTGACCACAAGGACGCCATCGGGGTGTACGACCTCGACTCGGTGCAGCTCCTTTCCGTCATCAGCCGCTTGAACGAGGGCTACGACATGATGGGCAATGAACTACAAGGCAAGCCGGACTTCTTTGCAGGAGCCGTGGTGAACCCAGGGGCCGACACCGAAGCGAGCTTCGATCTCCAGCTTTTCAAGATGGAGAAGAAGATCAAGGCGGGGGCCAAGTTCTTCCAGACCCAGGCGGTGTACGAACCGGACAAGTTCGCCAAGTTCATGAAACGGGTGGAAGGCTTCGGTGTTCCCGTATTGGCGGGGGTCATACCTCTGAAGTCCGTAGGTATGGCTCGCTACATGAACAAGAACGTCTCCGGCGTGTTCGTGCCCGAAGAGACCATTCAAAGACTGGCCGCCGCTGAGGACAAGACCCAGGCTGGCATCGATCTGTGCGCCGAATTGATCCGGGACCTGAAGGACCTTTGCCAGGGCATCCATATCATGCCCATCGGGTGGGAGAAGCGGGTGCCGGAGATCCTCGACAAGGCTGGGCTATAGGTAGGAAACGGTCGGTAGGAGACCTGTGGCTAAGAAACTGGTGATCATAGGGGCCGGTCCCGGCGGTTACGTGGCGGCGCTCCGCGCGGCGCAGCGCGGAGCGGCCGTCACCCTAGTGGAGCGTGACCTGATCGGGGGAACGTGCCTCAACCGCGGCTGCATACCCACCAAGGCGCTCCTGGCCTCGGCAGAAGCTCTGGCGCGGGCGCGCGCAGGGGAAGAGTTCGGCTTCACAGTGGAGGGAGAGATCCGCCCGGATCTTGTTCGCATGAGAGAACGCAAGGAGCGGGTGGTAAGTCGTCTACGCTCCGGCGTGGAGACGTTGCTTAAGAGGGCGGGGGTGGAGGTGCTTCACGGCTCCGGTCGCCTGCTAAGCCCCACGTCCGTGGAAGTGGCGCTGACCGGAGAGCAGGCAGGACAGACGGCTCATCTGGAAGCCGACCGCGTCATCATCGCCACAGGGTCCGAGCCTGCCCGTCTGCCTGTGTTCGATTTTAGTCATCCCGCGATCTTAACCTCTACTGAAGCCTTAGACTTGACCGAGATTCCGGCCAGCCTTCTGGTAGTGGGAGCGGGCGTCATCGGCTGTGAGTTCGCTTCCTTCTTCGCGGAGCTGGGTACGCAGGTCACCATGGTGGAGATGCTAGCTCAGATGCTGCCTCAGGAGGATGTGCGGGTGGCCAAGCAGTTCCAGGCGGTCTTCCGCAAGAAGGGCATCCAAGTCTTGCTCAAGACCAAGGTGGAGTCGATCGTCGAGTATGGCGAAGGCTGGGTGACGGCTCGCCTTTCCGACGGGTCAGAAGTCAGGGCGGAGAAGGTCCTGGTCTCGGTGGGGCGCACTCCCAACACGAAGGGGCTGGGCTTGGAGGCCGTCGGGGTCGAGACCGACTCGCGGGGGTACATAGTGGTCGATGAATACCTCGAGACGACGGTTCCCGGCGTCTACGCCATCGGCGATGTGAACGGGGGCCTGCTCCTGGCCCACGTGGCCTCTCACGAAGGTCTGATCGCTGCTCACAACGCCTTGACCGACCAGCCGGGTGCCCGGCGCAGGCGCGACCTGCGGTCTACCCCCTCCTGCACCTATACCAGTCCCGAGGTGGCCAGTGTGGGCTTGAGTGAAGAACAGGCGGCCGAAGCGGGCTACGAGCCGGTCGTCGGCACCTATCGGTTCGCCGCCTTGGGCAAGGCCCTGGCTTTGGGAGAGGAGGTCGGGTTCGTTCAGATCGTGGCCGACAAGAAGACCGACCAGGTACTAGGGGCCAGCATGATGGGACCGCATGTGACCGATCTCATCCACGAGGTGGCGGTGGCCGTCCATAACGGACTCACCGTGCGCCAGCTGGGGGAGACCATCCACGCTCATCCCACTTTGGCGGAAGCGGTGATGGAGGCAGCCCACGAAGTCCACGGCGAGTCGGTGCATGTAGCGCATTGATCAGGAGGGATGCATTCGGTGCACTTGCCATGCATGCACTGAAGATAGAAGCACTTGAAGGGGAAGAAAACACTGAAAACCGGCGGACGACCGTGGCAGTCGTCGCCCAAGAAAGGAGCTCTTATGGCCCATCCACTGGTAGAAGCCATGGCCGACATGAAGGAAGCGGAGGCTCTTAAGATCGTCGATGAGCTTCTCGCCCAAGGCGAAGATCCCAACCGGATCCTCGACCTGGCCTCCGAAGCCATGCAGATCGTAGGCGAGCGCTACCAGGAAGGCACCTACTTCCTTCCCGAGCTCATCATGAGCGGGGAGATGCTCAAGAAGATCGGGGAGATCCTCAAGCCCAAGCTGGCCGCTCAGTCCACCACCACCAAGAAGCTGGGCACCGTGGTCCTGGGTACCGTGCGCGGCGACATCCACGACATCGGCAAAGACATCGTGGGCTTCATGCTGGAAGTGAACGGCTTCGAGGTCAAAGACCTGGGCATCGACACCCCCGAAGAGAAGTTCGTGGAAGCGGTCAAAGAGTACAAGCCCCAGGTGCTCGCCCTCTCCGGCTTCCTAAGCGTGGCTTTTGACTCCATGAAGTCCACCATCGAAGAGGTGGAGAAAGCCGGGCTGCGGGACGGCCTCAAGATCATCATCGGCGGCGGCCAGATGGATGACACCGTGCGCCGTTACACCGGGGCCGACGCCTATGGCGACGACGCCATGGCGGCGGTGGCCTTCGCCAAAGAAGCAGTAGGGGCGGCCTAAGTAACCTGCTGGAGAGAAGAAGCCGGCAAGAAGCCCAAAGACGCCGAACTATACAGCCGAAGCGAGGGAGCGAAAGCGAGTGGGCGACCAGACTTGGTCACAACTGACACCAGAAGAGAAATCAGAGCGCCGCTGGGCGGCCTTCTTAGAGCCCGGGCTGGAGTTCGCGAGCCCTGAGGCTGCTGCTGAATACAAAGCCCGGGCCACCCGTCTCAAGACGGCCATTCTTCTGGAGGGGGAGCCTGACCGGGTGCCGGTGTGCGCGCTCACGGGGTATTACCCTGCCACCAGCCGCGGTCTCACTCCCTACGATTCCATGTATGACTACGCGCGGGCAGCCGAAGCCTGGTACGAGTGCAACCTGGAGCTCCAGCCCGATAGCCTGATGGCTCCAGTCTTCGCCGGCATCCCCGGACGCGCGTACGAGATCCTCGACGTGAAGATCTTGAGCTGGCCCGGTCACGGAGTGGCCAAGGAGGCCAGCTTCCAGTACAACGAGAAGGAGTGGATGCAGGCCGACGAGTACGACCTGCTCATCGACGATCCTACTGACTACCTGCTCCACTACTACCTACCGCGGGTGGCTGAGGGCCTCAAGGGCCTGGCCAAACTGGCCTCGCCGTTGGACATGGTGGAGATAGTCGGGGGACCGCCCTGGATGCTGCGCTGGGCTGACCCTGACGTCCAGGAGACCCTCCAGAAGCTGACTGCAGCAGGTCAGGAGTGCGGGATATGGGCGAGCCACGTCTATCCGCTCTTGGGGCGGCTGATTGCGGCCGGTTTCCCGGGGCCGTTCCAGCACATGTCGTTGGCTCCGTTCGATTTCATCGGTGATACCCTCAGGGGGACCCGGGGTATCCTCATGGACATCTTCCGGCAGCCGGACGCGGTCATCGAGGCGTGTGACCGCCTGGCCCCGGTGTGTGTCAAGTGGGTGACCCGGCGAGCCAATCCCCAGACGGCTCCCTTGGTTTTCATCCCGCTGCACAAGGGAGCCGATGGCTTCATGAGCGTGGAGCAGTTCCAGAAGTTCTACTGGCCCAGCCTCAAGAAGGTCATCGAGGGGCTGGTGGCCGACGGCTTTGTGCCTTACCTCTTTGCAGAGGGAGCGTACGGCAGTCGCTTGGAAACCATCGCTGATGTACCGAGGGGGCGCACGGTGTGGCATTTCGACCACACCGACATGCGGCGGGCAAAGCAGATACTGGGCGGCATAGCCTGCATCCAGGGCAACGTGCCGCTGCCCATGCTGCAACTAGGTACTCCGGAAGAAGTCACCGCCTACTGCCGCGACCTTATCGAGGCTGTGGGGCCGGGAGGCGGGTTCATCCTGAACGTGGGGGCGGTGGTGGATAACGCTCGTCCCGAGAACATGAAGGCCATGGTCCAAGCGGCTAAAGACAGCGCGCGCTGATGGGGGAGAACAGAGATGTCCGAAAAAGCCTGGAAAGACATGACCGCCGACGAGAGGCTGGCTTGGCGACTCGAGAAGTGGCGCAACCCGGGGATAGAGTTTGAGAGCCCTGAGGCCAAGGCGACGTTCGAGGCGCGCTGTGACCGCTTGATCGCAGCGTGGGAGCTCAGAGAGCCGGATCAAGTGCCGGTCAACATAAATGCCGGCTGGTGGCCGGTCACCCGGGCGGGGGTCACGCCCTATCAGGCCATGACCGACACCGAAACGGCCATGAAGTGCTGGATCGATTTCAACCAGACGTTCCAGCCCGACACCATGGGCAACCAGATGCTCTATACCACGCCGGCTTCGGTGTTCGAAAATCTGGACTACCGGCTGTACTTCTGGCCCGGTCACGGGGTGGCCAAGGAGGCGAGCTACCAGTACAACGAAAAGGAATGGATGCTCGCCGACGAGTACGATCACTTCATAGCCGACCCCAGTGACTATCTCTTGCGGGTATTCCTGCCCCGCACGGTGGGGGCTTTCGCAGGGTTCGCCAACACCTCCTCACTGCTCGACTACTTGGAACTACCGTTCGTGTCCAGCCAGGTGGCCGGTTGGGGCACTCCCGAGATGGCTGAGGGCCTGGAGAGGATCGCGGCTGCAGCGCGGGCGGTAGCTGACTGGGGAAGCATCATTTTCCCCACCATGGGGAAACTTATGGCCATGGGGTGGCCTGGCTATTTCGGCGGCGCGAGCAAGGCCCCCTTCGATATCCTGGGGGATACGCTGCGGGGTACCCGTCAAGTCATCATCGACATGTACCGTCGGCCGGAGAAAGTCATCGCCGCCTGTGAGCGGCTGGTGCCGGTCGCCGTCAACTGGGCGCTCAAACGCCCCGGCGGAGTAGCCAGCCCGGTCATATTCCTGCCTCTGCACAAGGGGGCGGATGGCTTCATGAGCCAGGAGCAGTTCGAGACCTTCTATTGGCCCACATTGCGGGCTGTGCTGCTTGGCCTGATCGAAGAGGGCTGCATCCCGTTCCTGTTCGCCGAGGGACGCTATGGTTCTCGCCTGGAGACCATCATGGACCTGCCCACGGGCAAGACTATCTGGTTGTTCGACCAGACCGACATGGCGAAGGCCAAGCAGACCATCGGGCAGGTGGCTTGTATCCAGGGTAACGTGCCCCTTTCCCTCATGCATGCAGGCACGCCGGAAGAAGTCGCGGAATATGTACGGCATCTGATCGATGTGGCTGGAGAAGGAGGCGGTTTCATCGTCGACATCGGTGCAGTGGCCGACTCGGGCAAGGACGAGAACCTTAAGGCCATGGTCGAGACGGCGCGCACCTACGGTCGGTACTGAGTCGGCGCGGAGGCAGAGAGGACTACCACGTCCGGGAGTCGTCGAAGAAAGGGGGGAGGTGATCGGATGCGGTTGGGGCGGCTCTGAGCATGACCGAGGCAGCCGCGCTACGGGTCTTGGGCCTGAGCGGCCGCTCTGTCGTGTGAGGCGAGGTGTCTTGAGAACGGTCATTCAGATGGAGGGAGGGCCACACAATGGCAGATGAAGAAACCCGGGAAACCACGGAAGAGGGTCTGGCCGAGCGCAAGTCGCTCAGCCGCCGCGAGTTCTTGAAGTATGCCGGCCTGGCAGGGGCTACAGTGGCTGTCGCCGGCGGTCTGGGTGGTCTGGTCGCGGCCTGCAAGGAGGAAGAGGCCACTACCACCACCGCAGGTCCCACCACCACCGCTGGTCCCACTACGACCGCTGCTCCTACCACCACTGTCGTCACCGGGCCGGAGCCGCCCGCCAAGGATAAGATCGTGATCGGGGCGGCGCGCCCGATTTCGGGAGTGAACGCTCTCTTCGAGCAGGCGCACTTCGGCCCCGCCTACAAGCTGTGGGTGGAAGACGTCAACGCTGCCGGCGGCCTGAACGTGGCTGGCAAGAAGATGCCCATCGAGCTCAAGATCTACGACGATCAGAGCGATCTCGACACCAGCATGCGTCTCCTCACCAAGCTCATGGAGGAAGACAAGGTCGACTTCGTGTTCGCGCCTTGTAGCACGGCCTTCCTGTTCGCGGCAGCGGGCGTCGCCAATGCGCACAACTACATCCTCATGAGTGCCGAAGGTGGAGCCACCACGCTCGAGACCGAGATGAAAAAGGGCAAGCTGCCCTGGTTCTTCCAGGTGCTTAACTACTCGAACCATGCGCAGATGCCCGTGTTCGCCGAGATCTGCAAGGAGCTTGGCGCCAAGACCACCTCGGTGATGTACATCGATGACCTGCACGGCATCGAGTACCAGGCTCAGTGGCAGGTGTTCGCCTCAGGGGCCGGCATCGAGATCTTGAGCAACACCGCGGTGCCGCCGGGCATCAAGGACGTGTCCAGCATCGTCAAGAAGATCCAGCAGGAAAACCCGGACATCGTCTGCTCGTTCCAGTATCCGCCGGAGAACATCCTGACCATCCAGACCATGATGCAGCTCAACTACAACCCGAAGGGCGTGCTTGTCGGTCCGGGTGGTTCCACGCAGGCCATCTATGACATCTTCCAGGGCGGCATGGACGGGTGCATGTTCGAGGGGGCCTGGTCGCCGAAACAGAGCCCGGAAGTCCAGGCTTACTACGAGAAGCTGGTCAAGTTCGTGGGCGGCAAGGCCAACGTCGACTTCTGGGGTCCCCTGATCTACCGGGCGGAGCTCGAATTCTTCGGGCAGGCCATCGAGAAGGCGGCGACTCTGGATCAGGCCAAAGTGGCCGAGGTCATGCGCACGGCCCATTTCAAGACCATCATGAGCGACGACACGTTCTTCACCAACCAGCTGCTGGACGTGTCTTGCTATGCTGGTCAGATCGGGCAGTGGCAGAATGGCTTCCCACAGGTGATCGATCCAGGTCCCAAGCGTACGACCGACAAGATCTGGTATCCCAAGCCGACTTGGGCCGAAGCGCCGGCGCTGGCCACAGCCAGCACGACCTGAGCCGGCATCAAGACCGACGGTTGACTGGATCTAGTCGTCGAGAATCGTGCAGCCCCGGGGGCGCGAGGAGCGCCCCCGGGGGCTGTCTGACCTGTAGGTAGTAACACAAAGGATATTGGATGGTCGTACTCAGGGACATCGTAATCACGGGGCTCTTGCTGGGAGGGATCCTAGCCCTGGTGTCCGTGGGCTTCAGTCTGCAATACGGGGTCGCCCGGGTGCTGAACGTCTCCCACGGCGAATTCATCATGCTGGGGGCGTTCATCACCTTCTGGCTCTTCACGAGCGTGGACCTCAACCCCTTGCTATCCCTGGTGGTCACCGCGCCCCTCATCTTCGTCATAGGCTGGTTTCTGCACGCGACTCTCTTCCGAAGACTGATGAGCACAGCCCCCTCGCTGGGCGTCTTCGAGGGTTGGTCCATGCTGGCTTCTTTCGGATTGCTGTACGTAGTGCAGAACCTGGCTCGCATCATCTGGGGATCGCAGACGCATCAGGTCATCTTCCTGAACCGGGCGGTGACGGCAGCCCAGATACCCCTTAACCGCTTGGTGGCTCTGGGGGTCTGTGTGGTGGTGGGGGTGGTCTTCTATTTGTTCTTGGCCCGCACCCGGCTCGGCAAAGCGATCCGAGCGTCCGCCCAGGACCCCACTGTAGCCGGCATGATGGGCGTCAACATCAACGGCGTGTTGGCCATCTGCTTTGGTTTGGGTCTGGCTATGGCAGGCATCGCCGGCAGCCTGATAAGCACGGTCTACGCTATACAGACCAGCATGGGGCTGCAGTACACGGTCATTGCCATGATCGTGGTCATTCTCGGCGGATTGGGGAGCATCACGGGAGCCATGATAGGGGGCGTTGTGCTGGGCATCGTGTCACAGCTGGTGACCTACTTCCAGCCGACGATGACCTTCATCGCCTACTACGTGATCATCATCATTCTGCTGCTGGCAAGGCCTAGAGGGATCATGGGTAAGTAGCTATGGGTACATTCACCTTAACCAAGAACAGGATCGTTTCTCTGGCCATTCTGGTGGTCATCTTCGTGGTCCTTGCGCTGCTTCCCACGATCACGAAGGGCTACCTGGTCACGCTGGTCGCCGACATGATGAGGTATGCTGTGCTGACTGTGGCCTGGGTGGTCTTTTGCGCACCTACGAATTACCTGTCGCTGGCCACTGCAGCGTTCTACGGCCTGGGCTTTTACATTGCAGCGGTGTTCAACGGCCCATTGCCTTTTGCCTTGGTGATCATCATCGCCGGCATCGCAGCCTTCATCGTGGCCTTGCTCATCGGCGCTCTGACGCTGCGTCTGCGGGGCGTGTACTTCACCATCTTCACGTTTGCCGTGGTGTTGCTGGTCAACAACGTGGTGCTCGAGGTGGAGCGTCTCGTGACCGGCACGCGGGGGCGCTTTGTGGAGACTGAGACCGCGGAGACGGCCTTCTATGCCATGCTGGTGGTGGGCCTAGCCACCCTGCTTACCGCGGTGTTGATTCGTCGGTCGCGCTACGGTTTGGCGCTGCAGAGTATCGGCGAGTACGAAGAGGCGGCCGCGCACAGCGGCATCAACGTGGTGATGACCAAAGTCCTGGTGTTTGCCACTACCTCAGTGTTCATGGGCATGGCCGGAGCTATCATCGCTACCCGTCGCACCTACATCGACCCCGGTATCGCCTTCAACATGACCACCTCTTTCCTCCCCGTGCTCATGGCCATGTTCGGCGGCATGGGCAATCTGGTGGGGCCGGTCATCGGGGCAGCTGTCTTCACATACCTGGGCGAGACCCTGCTGACTCGGTTCCCGGACCTATATATGCTCATCTTTGGAGTGGTGCTGATTCTAGCCATCCTCTTCATGCCGGCAGGGATACTCGGGCTGGGTCAGCAACTTTGGCGCAAGGTGAAAGGAGGTCGACGTGCACCTGCTTGAGGGTCAGGGAGTCACCAAGCACTTCGGCGGCCTGGCGGCGGTCTCTGACGTCGACTTCTATGTAGACAAAGGGGAGATACTCGGCCTGATCGGTCCGAACGGGGCCGGCAAGACCACCTTGTTCAACCTGATTTCGGCCTCCCTTAAACCCACCCGGGGCAGGATCTTCTTCAAGGGCCGCGATATCACGCCTCTACCAGCGTACAAGATCTGTCGCCTAGGCATTGCGCGGACCTTCCAGACGGTGAAGATCTTTCCGAACGTGCCTGTGATGCGCAACGTGATGGTCGGAGCGCTGTTCGGAACCGGCCACCGTATGAGCGCGCGGGAGGCGCTTAAGAAAGCCGAGGAAGTGCTGGAGTTTGTCGACCTCACCGACTACAAGGATGTCCCGGCCGGTGACCTCACTCTTGCTAATCAGAAGCGACTGGAAGTGGCACGGGCTCTGGCCACCGACCCGGAGCTACTTCTGCTCGATGAGCTCATGGCGGGGCTGACCCCTACCGAAGTGGCCGAGGCCAGTGGTGACATCCAGCAACTGCGGCAGCGCGGTATCACCATCATCATGATCGAGCATGTCATGCAGGCGATCATGAGCGTAAGCGACCGGATCATCGTGCTTGACTATGGCAAGAAGATCGCCGAAGGCACCCCACAGGAGGTTGCCGCCAACGAAAAAGTGATCGAGGTCTACCTAGGGGAAGAATGCGATGTTGCGAGTTGACGGTCTCAGCACAGGATACGGTCATGTTCAGGTCCTGTGGGACCTGTCGCTCAACGTCGAGGAGGGCGAGTTCGTGGCCTTGATCGGAGCTAACAGCGCCGGCAAGACCACCCTGCTCAAGACCATCTCGGGGGTGATGAGACCCTGGTCAGGGACTGTCACTTTCCAGGGAAAGCGCATCGACACGTTGCATCCGAACGAGATCGTGGACTTGGGTCTTTCCCACATTCCGGAGAGCAGGAAGCTCTTCACCGACATGTCGGTCAAAGAGAACCTGGAAATGGGAGCCTATCCTCGTCGCACCTGGAAGGACCGGGCCAGTACGATGCGGTGGGTCTTCGAACTCTTTCCTAGATTGGAAGAGCGGAAGAATCAGTTGGCTCGGACCTTGAGCGGGGGCGAACAGCAGATGCTGGCCATGGGTCGCGGTCTCATGTCCCGCCCCAAGATGGTGCTGATCGACGAGCCTTCCAATGGCTTGGCCCCAAGAGTGGTGGCCGAGGTCTTCCAAATATTGAAGTCCCTGCATGCCGAGGGCATCACCATCCTGCTGGTCGAGCAGAACGTGCGGCAGACACTCCAGGTGGCGGACCGGGCTTATGTCATTGAGAACGGGCGTCTGGTGCTGCAGGGCGTGTGCTCCTTCCTGCAGGAAAACGAGCACGTCAAGAAGGCGTATCTGGCGCTGTAGAGGGCCCGTATCCTCGGGACGTTGCGGCCACTTGCCCCCGGGGTCGCTGCGAGGTGGGTCGCTGAGAGGTGAGGGGTGCTGGACAGCACCCCTCACCCGCCGGGGATATGGGGCCATTCACTCCAATCCCGAGCGGAAGGGCTCGTCCAAGCGAGCCATGTGGACGGTCATGGCTTCCACCGCAGCGGCCCGGTCGCCGGCACAGATGGCTGCTACCAGTGGTCGATGCAGAGCGACGGCTTCCTCCACCGGGAAGCGGGTGACACTGAACCCCACGGGCACGAAGAGCTCTCCCCTTATGGTGGCTGCGGCCTGTTCCAGGTAGCGGTTGTGAGCTGCCCTGGCGATGGCGTCATGCAGGTCGATGTGCCACTGGACGTAGGAAGGACGGTCTGCAGTGGGACCGCGTCCCAGCTCCTCCAAAGCAGCCACGTCTTCTTCGGTCCGCCGCTCCGCGGCTCTGGCGGCGATCTCTAGCTCGACCCAGCGGCGGAAGTCCAGCATCTCTTCGAGCTGATCCCGGTGGGTCTCCATCCACTCCTTCCAGTGCTGCCTGATGGAGTCGGCATCGGCCACCCAGTAGCCTCCTTTGGAGCCGATCTTGACCACCAGGTAGCCCAGCGCGTGAAGCGAATTGAGAGCGAGCCGAGCCGTAGGGCGCGAGACACCGAGTTGTGCTGCCAGGTCTCGCTCGTTCGGAAGCTTGTCCCCAGGGGCTAGGCGTCCAGAGAAGATAAGGGCGCGCAGCAGACGCTCCACGTTGTCGCTGGCCCGCACGGGAGCGGTCACCACGCCCAGGTCCCCAGAAGGCAACTTCTTCCAGTGGGTCTGCATGAGGCGATGGTAGCACGCCGAGTCCCGGGCCTGGAGAGCGGCGGCGCGGCCGGGTCGGGTAACCACCGTCAGGTGGCGGGGTCTTTGGGGTGACGGCTCCCGGGCCGGGCTTTGTCACCCGGGCTGTCTCTGTTATCATGCCGGGTCGTCATCAAGCGGGGCCAGTATCAAGCCAGGTCGTTATCAAGTCGGACCCGTGGGCTGTTTGCAGGCTGGTGGGTAAGCGGGGTTTGGCTCGACAAGGCGAAGGCAACGAGGAGCACCGCCCATGAAACAGATCACTGAACATGTGTACGGAGTGGAGAGCGGGGACCTGACCGCGTATCTGATCATTCTTCCGGAGGCGGTCACTCTTATCGACGCGGGCTTTCCGGGCAGTCTCGGACTCATCGAGGAAGCACTCAGGCGTCTTGGACGAGGGCCGGCCGATCTTCGTGACGTGCTCGTGACTCACTGCCATCCCGACCACGCGGGAGCTCTTGCCGAGATCAAGAAAGCCACCGGGGCGGCGGCCTGGATGCACCCCCTGGACGCGGAGCTGGTCCGTCGCGGTCAGGCCTTTCGTGAGTTCCATCCGGCCCCGGGCGAGAAGAACCAGGTCTTCGTGGAGGAAGTGATCAAGAAGGCCCCTCAGACCATAGAGCCGGCGGAGGTCGAGCACGAGATCGGGGATGGGGCCGTCCTTCCGGTCGCCGGCGGCATCACCGCTTTTCATTTACCTGGGCACAGTGCCGGACATCTCTGCTTCTTGTGGCCGCAGGATGGCGGGATCCTCTTCCTGGGTGATGCGGCCAACAACGTGGAGGGGCTGAACGAGCCCCCCATCCACGAGGATCGTGCGCTTCTCCTAGCGAGTCTTCGCAAGATAGGGGAGCTGGAGTTCGAGATAGCCTGCTTCGCCCATGGAGCTCCCATCCTAGGTGGAGCTGCAGAGGCGTTTCGGCAGAGATGGGGAGCAAGAACCTAGGGCGAGACGCCGGAGCGAGAAGCCGGGGCGAGAAGCCAGAGTGAGGCGCCAGGCAGTGCGACTCCCCCGGAGCGCCGGCTGCAGCGGCCTGGTCCCAGAGCGGCCTGGCTCCACAGCGGCCTAGCCCCAGAGCGGCCTCCCGCAGTTGACGGGGAGGGTCTGGCCGGTGATAGCAGCGGCGTCATCCGAAGCCAGGAACACCACGACGCGACCTACTTCGTCCTCCTCGGCCGGTCTACCCAGGGAGTACATCTTCATCTCCGCAGCGAGCGCTTCTTCGAAGGAGGTGCCGGTGGCTTGGGCGCGGCCTTGGATCATGCGCAGAAAGCGTTCTCCTCTGACCGCGGCCGGCGTGACGCAGTTGACCCTGATGCCATAGGGACCGCACTCACGAGCGAGGGTCTCGGTCAATCCGATGAGCCCCATCTTGGCGCAACAATAGGGAGCGCGCCGCGGATAGCCGGAACGGCCATCTCCTGAGCGTCCTCCCTCGGAACCGATGTTGATGATGACCCCACCGCGACCGGCGGGGACCATGCGCCTGAGGACCTCGCGGCACACCAACATCGGACCCGTAAGGTCGACGGCCAGCACTTCCTCCCACTCGGCAAGGCTCAGCTCCCAGACCGGCTTGGTGGGTCCCCCGACGCCTGCATTATTCACCAAGATGTCCAGATGATCCCAGCGCTCGTAGGCCTGGGCGACTGCGGCAACGATTTGATCCTCGTGCCGCACATCCATCATTACCGCGCAGGCTTCGCCGCCGGCTTCCTCGACTTCGGCGACGGTGTCGTGCAGGCGGCCTAAGTCACGCCCGGTTACACACACAGCTGCCCCGGCCTGCGCCAGGGAGCGAGCGATGGCGCGGCCTATACCCGAGCCGCCGCCGGTGACCAGCGCCACCCGGCCTCCCAGCCTTGTATCTGTTTGTGCATCTGTCATGCTCTACCACCAATACCTTAGCCTCTCCGGCCTGAGTCCCCTGAAGAGCTGACCACGCTCCATTCTAGCGGCTAGGAAGCGGCTGGTCGGGGTGGTCGGCAGGGTTCCCAGTCGATGTCCCGGCGGGGCACGGCCTTCCAGCCGAGGCAGGGTCTGCCCCCGGGTGTCTCACAGGGTCCGCACGCTTGGTGGAATAGACAACAAATAACACTGACTAGAATCATTGACAACTCGCCGCTTCACCCCTACCATGGACTTGTCCCTGCATCTGAAGGTTTCCGCGACTATATCTTGCATACACGGAGGGGGCAGTGGCCAACATCATCGTCAACCGGGAGTTGTGCAACGGGTGCAAGACCTGCTTCAAGGCCTGCTTCATCGACGTCATCAAGTGGGACAACCGGGCCAAGAAGCCGGTCATCGCCTACCCGGAAGAATGCGTGCACTGCATGTACTGCGAAATCAATTGCAAGGAGCGCGCGATCAAGGTAAGTCCTGACTATCAGGCTTATCTCTTCCCGCGCGATAGCATCGTTTAGAGGAGAGGGGGCGCTGGTAATGGAGACAGGCGAGCGGCTGGCTACCGACGTACTGGTTATCGGAGGCAGCATCGCAGGACTAGCAGCGGCCATCACGGCCAAAGAGGCTGCCCCCGGTCTGGAAGTCACCGTGGTCGAGAAGTACACGAGCGGCTACTCGGGCAAGGCCAACCGGGGCGCGGGCATCATGCTCATATTGGGCGAGCACTCTCCGGAAGAGTTCGCCCAGTTCTATCTCAAGCATATCGGGCTCTATCTCAACAACCAGACCACGCTTCTCAAGTACGCCGGCATGTTGAACAGCGGGGCGGAAGCCATCGAGAAGTGGTCCGGCGGCAAGATCGACAAGGATGAGACCGGCAAGTTCCGCACTCTCAAGTGGGCTTCCAAGCTGATCGGCCGCCGCGAAGACGGCAAGGCCATCTTCGACCAGAACGTGCCCTATCCGTGGACGCTGGTGGCCATAGAGCTGGACTACCTTCGGGAAGTCCGCAAGTACGCGCGTCGGCTGGGAGTCAAGTTCGTGGACCGGGTGGGCGTGGTCGACTTGCTAACCACGGAGGCAGCCCAGGATGGGCGTCGGGTGTGCGGCGCGGTCGGCTTCGACATAGATACCGGAAAGCAGCACGTTTTCACCGCTAAAGCGGTGGTGCTTGCGTGCGGGAACCAGTGTTGGCGGGTCATGCCTATGTGGTCATGTGCGCGGGGGGAGGGCATCGCCGCTGCCTTCCGGGCAGGGGCCAAGTTCGCCAACTGCGAGTACGCGCCGTTCTACAACTGGACTTCCCTCGACCATTTCGAGTCCCACATGGGCACCGAATACGCCCTCTACAACAACAAGGGCGAGAACGTGGGGCTGCCCCTCATCAAGGAGGTGCACCCCGATATCAGCGCGGAAGTGCTGGTCGAGTGGTACAAGCAAGTCAAGGCCGGTAACGGACCCCTGCATTACCGGGAGCATGAGAATCCGCTCATGCCCTACCTGACCTCTGTCCTAGCCTCGCGGGCGGTCCACGATCGCCCCTATGCTGACCGCTTCTGGGGCTACCTGTTCTTCAACGCCTTCTCGCAGGCTACCAACGATGAGGTGATTCCGGGCCTGGTGGGGGAGTTCAATCCTTTGTGGGTCGATGAGAACATGGCCACCAGTCTGCCCGGCCTGTTCGCGGCCGGGGACATCTGCGTGGGTGGTTCCAGGGCTTGGGGAGCCGTCGCCCAGCCGGGTCGGCACCGCGGTTCGGGCATCGCTTTCGCCACCTTCTCGGGCCGGGTAGCAGGACCGAATGCCGCCGGCTATGCCAAACAGGTGGGGGCGCCTAAGGAACTGTCCTCAGCTCAGGTGGGGGAAGTCAGCGAGCGTTTCCAGGCACCTGCGCGGAGCCAGGGCTCGCTCAAGCATATGCAGATGGTGGCAGAGATCCAGAAGGTGATGCAGCCTCTGGGCAACAGTCTTTACCGTCACGAGGAGCGTATGCAAGCCGCTCTGGCCCGGGTGGAAGAGCTGAAGGCTGCGTTGCCCGCGATCAAGGCCGAAGATCCGCACCAGTTGTTCGGGGTCAACGAGTGCCGCGCCATGTTGCTGTGCTCGGAGATGTTCTTCAAAGCTTCACTCGAACGCAAGGAGACTCGCGGCTGGTTCATCCGCGAGGACTACCCCGACCCCAGCCCGGAGGGGCTTTACTGGCTGGTGGTCGAGAACGCGGAGGGTACCGTGGCTGTAAGCAGGGAACGCGTGCCCTTGGAACAGTACCCCTTCCAGCCCTGATTGTGAGCAGTCTGCGCGGAAGGATTCTGGGGAGGTCAACGACATGTCTGATAACAAGAGCGTCCACGCAAACCCTGTCTCGGGTCTCCGTCCGCTGCGCCCGGAAGAGGAGGCTTTGCCCTACGCCAACTACTACTATCGCCCGGTCGCGCCGCCCAATCCCCGGCTGATGGAGATACTCGACCGGGGGCCGATGGATCCGGCGAAGGCCCTTCCTTATGAGCGGATAAACGATTTGCTGAACCCCGGCTATCACGAGGTCGAGACGGGGTACTGCGTTCTGGACAACGGCGCCGGTTATGTGGCTGTGAACAATGTCTTCCCCGGTTGCACGCCGGAGATGATGCAGTGGTGGTTCGCCTGGCACGCCGCTGGTCCCGGTCTACGCTACGCCATCTGGTATCCGCCGGGGCATGTTACCATCGCTGTCAGTGACCGGGATCGGGCGAAACTGCTCGACCCCAGTGTGCCTTTGGAGCAGAAGTCCCAGAATGTGGAGCACTTCGTGGTGGAGGATGTGGGGGGCGGCTTGGACGACATCGTCATCACCTTCCTGGATCCTGCCAGCATGGGCTTTGATATGACGCGGTTTCACAGACCGAATGTGGCCTGCGTGTTCGGCGGCTACGGCATCCAGGAGTCACGGCAGGGTCCACCCATGAAGGTGCCAGCCATAATGCTGCATTTCTGCCGAGAGATCGAGGGCGGGGTGGAGTTCCGCACTCGGTTCTGGCTGGGCTATCGGATCAACAAGGGCAAAGGCATGTGCGTGTTGCCGCCCGGAGTCCGGGTTCCCCTGGAGGCGCCCAAAGGCCTCGCTTATCACAATGTGATGGAGTACTCCAATCTGGCTTCGATACTGCCCGAGCTCTACGAACAGTTCGGGCCGGGCGTGTAAGAACTCGGCGTCTGGGGGGCTTCACCCTCTAGGTGGGTTCTTCATGACCGGCAATCATAATGTAAGTCATTGACAAACAGACTGTTGAACGATAGCATCGGGGCGACACCGGGCAAGGGGAGTTGTAACGGAGAGCAGCGAAGGGGGCTTGTTTGGCCAAGTGGATTCAGCTTCTGGTCACTGGCGTCGCTGTAGGTAGCATCTATTCTCTGATCGCGCTGGGCTACGTGACCATCTATCGCACCTCGCGCATCGTGAACATGGCTCAAGGCGCCTTCGTCATGTTCGGAGCCTTCTTCGCCTACGCGTTCCTTTCTGAGGTAGGGCTGCCGTACTGGTTGTCCGCCATCCTCTCCATCGTCTGCGTCGTCATTCTGGGCGCCGCCATGTATCTGGTCGTGCTGCGCCCGCTGGTCAAGATCTCTCTGGTTTCCATCATTCTGGCCACCATGGCGCTCAGCATCCTGTTCGAGAACCTGGCGTTGCTCAAATGGGGAGGTTACGGCAAGAGTGTCCCCGCCTTCAGCGGCGACAAGGCTATCTTTGTCGGCAAGGTGGCCATCTTCCCCCAGTATCTCTGGGTGATAGGTCTGATGGTCTTGGTGCTGATAGGCCTCTACTTCCTGATCAATTTCACCCGGGTGGGCAAGCAGATGACCGCGACGGCCAACGACCCGGGGGCGGCTAGCCTCTCCGGCGTGCACACAGGGAGGATGATCCTCCTAGCCTTTGGGATTTCCGCGGCCATCGGGGCGTTGGGGGGAATCGCGATCACCCCCATAAACTCGACTTCCTATCTGTCCGGAGGCATCTACGCCTTGAGCGGCTTCGTTGCCGCCATCCTGGGCGGCTGGGGCTCGAGTGTGGGAGCGGTGGTGGGCGGCCTGACCCTGGGGGTCGTCCAGTCGCTCGCTACCGGCTTCTTGCCCGCAGGCTACCAGGATGCCATCGCCTATCTCATTCTGATAATCATCCTGTACTTCCGGCCGGGTGGGATCCTCGGCCAGCCGTCAGCGGAAGGTGAGTCATGAAAGGTCGCCTCTCCTTCCTGGGCAGCTACGGCTTCCTCCTTAAGGGGCTCTTGCTGGTCGTCCTTCTCGTCTGGCCGCTGGTCTACCAGAGTGGATATGCCATGCGGGTCATGACCAGTGGCGGCCTCTACACCCTGCTCACCGTGGCGGTGGTCATCATCTTGGGCCAGGCCGGGCAACTTTCGTTCGGACATTCCGCCTTCTACGGAATCGGAGCCTATGCTGCGGCTCTGCTCAGCATGAAAGCAGGCTTTCCTACCTGGGCCGCGCTTGTGATCGGGGCTGTGGCGGCCGGCGTAGTCGCCCTGATCGTGGGTCGGCCCGTGCTCAAACTGCGCTACTTCTATCTGGCTCTGGCCACTATCGGCCTGGGCCAGATCTTCCTGGTGCTGGTCCAGCAACTACGGACCATCACCGGGTCCACCACCGGGCTTGCTCCTGTCCCCACTCTCAGCCTCTTCGGCTTCAACTTCAACACCAATCTCCGCCAGTACTACCTGGTTTGGGTGGCGGCGCTGATAATCATCATCTTCCTCGACCGGGCCCTCAAGTACCGCGCGGGGCGAGCCTTGCGTGCCGTCGCCACCAGTGAGATCGCCGCTTCCGCCCTAGGGGTGAGGAATGCCAACTGGAAACTGCGGGCCTTCGTGGCCAGTGCCGTCATCTGCGGATTAGCTGGAGGCTTCTATGCTTTCGTCAGTATGGCGGTCACCCCGAGCGCGTTCACTTTCACGGCCGCTATCCTTCCCATAGTCATGATGCTGCTGGGTGGGGGGACCGTCTGGGGCGCGGTGGTGGGTGCCGTCCTCATGACCTGGGTCATCAACGGCTTTTCCGGCCTGCAGCAATATAGCGGGGTACTCTACTCGGTCATCATGATCCTCCTGCTCATCTTCTTGCCGGCCGGGCTGCTGCTCCGGCCCGACCAACGGGCGCGCCTCAAGGCCTGGGTCAAGCGCGAGAAACTGGAGGAGCCGGCCCAGTGCCTGGCGACCGAGGAGACTGGAGCGCAGCTCTCGACCTCACAACCCTCGACCTTGCAGCCCTCGGCGGTAGACGCAGGGCCCGTCCCCGCCGAGAATGCGGGGTCGACACCGGCGAGGCGAGACAGTGAGATCGGATCGGCATCCGGTGAACCGCTTCTTCGTATCGAGGACGTGTCGGTCCATTTCGGGGGCCTCAAGGCTGTGGAGCGGGTGTCGTTGGAGGTACCCCAAGGGCAGATCGTAGCCCTCATCGGTCCCAACGGCGCCGGCAAGACGACCCTCTTCAACGCCGTCAGTAGGCTTCAGCCCCTTACCTCCGGACGCATCTGGTTCGGGGGCCTGGAGATAACCAAGCTCGATGCTGCTTCGGCTGCCCGGCTGGGCATGGCCCGCACTTTCCAGAATCTCCGCATCTTCGTGAACATGAGCGTGCTGGAGAACGTTCTGGTGGGTTGTCATCGTCATGAGAGGACCGGCTTGTGGGCGGGGGGTCTGGGTCTCCCCTCTCAGCGCAGGGAGGAGAGAGTCTCGCGGGCTCGGGCTCTCGCCGCTCTCGAACTGGTGGGGCTGAAGGAAAAGGCTATGCTGCCCGCTTCCAGCCTTCCCTACGGCCAGCAACGCTTAGTCGAGATCGCGCGGGCTTTGGCCTCTGAGCCTCGCCTGCTTTTGCTGGATGAGCCGGCGGCGGGCATGAACACGGCGGAGCGAGCTCATTTGATCGAGCAAATACAGAACATCCGGGAGTCCGGTATAACCGTGCTGCTGGTGGAGCACGACATCGAGCTGGTCATGGGCATCTCCGAGCAGGTTTACGTTCTTGACTATGGCCGACTCATCGCTCGGGGTCGTCCGGAAACAGTGCAAAAGGACCCGGCCGTGATCGAAGCCTATCTGGGAGTCAAACTGGAGCATCGTCATGACCTGTGCCAGACCCGCGAGCTCGCCGACGGAAGCTGCCCCGAGCCGGAGGATCTGCTGGTGGTCAAGGATCTGCGCACCTGCTACGGGTCGATCGAAGCGCTGCACGGGGTGTCGCTCACTGTGCCTAAAGGGGAAGTGGTCACCATTCTGGGCGCGAACGGGGCCGGAAAGAGCACCTTGCTCAACACCATCTCCGGTCTGCTGCGGCCCCATTCTGGTCTGGTCATCTACCGGGGCGAAGACATCACCCACCTGAACGCAGAGAAGATAGCCGCTCGGGGAGTGTGCCTGGTGCCTGAAGGCAGAAGGTTGTTTCGCGAGCTGTCAGTGCAAGACAACCTGGTCGTGGGGAGCTCGGGGCGCAAAGACTGGCGCAGCACCTTAAACGACGACATCGCCTACGTCTATGAGCTCTTCCCCATTCTGGGGGAGCGGCGCAAGCAGCCGGCGGGGACGCTTTCGGGTGGGGAACAGCAGATGCTTGCCATCGGCCGTGCTCTCATCGGTCGGCCCCAGTTGCTGCTGTTGGATGAGCCCTCCATGGGCCTGGCTCCCCTGGTAGTGGAGCGTATCTTCGAGGCGCTGTCCCAGCTCAACAAAGAGGGTCTCACCATGCTCATGGTGGAACAGAGCGCGGAGATGGCTCTTTCTCTGGCTCACCGGGGCCTGGTGCTGCAGACCGGCCGGGTGGTCGCGTCCGGACTGGCGGAAGCGCTTAAGACGGATGAACGCGTGCGGGCGAGCTATCTAGGCACGGCTCGCTCCTAGGGGCACGCTTTCAGGTAGGGAAGACAACGACGTGAAGGACAGGGAGGATCAGATGAGGAAGAGGTTTCTGACAATCGGTCTTCTCGCCCTCGTACTGGTGGTTGCCTTGGTGGTAGTCGCCTGTGGGGGAGAGAAGGAGACCACGACCACAGCGGCTCCCAGCACGGAGACCACCACTGCCCCCAGTACCGAGACCACCACTGCTCCCAGTACGGAGACCACGAACGGTGGGGCCACTGGTGAGCCGATCAAGATCGGTTTCTCCAACAGCATCACCGGGTTTGCGGCGGCTCCCGCGGCCTCCACTGCCAACGGCATCATGCTGAGGGTCGAGCAGGTCAATGCCAGCGGCGGCATCAACGGGCGGCCGCTCCAGGTCATCATGCTGGACGACAAGTCGGATGTACCCGCGTGTATTGCTAACCTCAACAAGCTGATCCAGGAGGATAAGGTCGTCGCTACCGTGGGTCCGTTCGCCCAGTTCATGCAGGAACCGGCCCGGGCCATCGCCGAGCAGACCCAGACCCCCATGGTAGGTATGGGTCCGGCCACGCTGGACCAACTGGCAGCCAAGCCGCAGTATCAGTGGAGCGTCATGATCTCGGCGGCTTCCCCCACCCACGCTGATGCCTTGACCAAGGTGATCAAGGCGAACGGCTGGAAGAAAGTGCTGGGGATCGCGGACCAACTGGCCATCCATCAGGAGGCGTTGGATCTGGTCGTCAAGAACGGTGCGGCTGAGGGCTTCACCTTGACCAAGCTGCCCGACACCTTCGGTTTCGATCAGACTGACTTCCAGCCGATCTTGAACAAGCTCATGCAAGCCTACAATGCCGACAAGCCGGACGCCATCGCTCTCTCGGTGAACCCCATCGCGGTGCCCCCGCTCTACAAGGGTCTGCGGTCACTGGGGGTGGACGTGCCTATCCAGGGTAGCCCGGCTGCCTCCAACCCGGCTATCTTCGCCATGGGTCCAGAGGCTGTCGACGGGCTGTACGTTCTCGACTCCGGAGGGCTGATCAATCCGCCCAGCCTACCCGACGATTGGCCGCTGAAGGCTGGTCAGGTCGAGTTCTACAACGCTTACCAGGCCAAGTACGGTCAGCCCCCCGACTTCTTCGCTGCGGCTGGTGCTGACCTGATCGCGGTCCTTGTGGAAGCCATCAAACGGGCGGGCGGCCCCGACGACAAGGCTGCCGTAGCCAAGGAGCTTGTCAACCTGAAAGACTTCGTGGCTCTCCAAGGCATTGTCAACTTCACCCCCGAGGCGACCTCCGAAGGTGTGAAGGGTCAGATGGTGCTGTTCCAGGTGCAAGGTCCCCAGTTCGTGTTCGTGAAGACGGTCAACTAGTCGGCTGTCCTCACGGGCCCGGGATCGCTTATTCCCTGTGGGAGCGGTCCGACGGGGTGAGGCCGGGGGCCGGCGGCTATGCCGCGGCCGGGCTGGAGC
>FWPV01004005.1_pt1 | contig 32130 bp, 24 predicted proteins | sample 2228371 | NCBI WGS metagenome assembly FWPV01 (sample SAMEA103939776, study PRJEB20133) | metagenome
GCTGGACATGTCGGGCAGGGTGAGGGACGCAGGCGGCTGCCCCGGCAAGAGTTGAAACAGGCATGGCATGGTCATGCGAAAATTATAACCTTGACAGTTACGCAAAGGGGGTAGTACACTCTGCATGTTAGAATAAATATCTAGAAGAAAGGAGGCGCACCGATGTTCTATACGTTCACTACGCAACGCAACGCTGTTCGCGGGAACATGCCTTGTCGTCGTGCGCCTGTTGGAGACCCCTAAAACGGTCTATTTTGGTTGTTTACCCAAAACCACGGTGCGCACAGCCCCGTGGTTTTTTGTTTTTTTGTAAAAAAGAGGATAAAAAATGGCTTCTGCCGCACCTTCTCAACCTTCAATTTACTTCGATTTCCGCAAGGCGATTTCTGATAATCGTCTGGTCGGTTTGGTACGCATGATGACCGGTTTTCGGCTGGCATATGTTGGCGCAACAGTCTCGCTGGCAATTTCGGCGCTGGCAAAAACGGCTACGTTTTTATTGCTGCGCTTTTTTGTGGACGATGTGATGACCGATGCGCTGGCAACAGGCAGTATGTCTGGGCTGCAAATGCAAACCCTGGGCTGGATTGCGGCAGGCTTTGTGCTGCTGGCGGCTTTCGAGGGCGGGTTTGCGTTCCTTTCGGGACGTCTGGCGGCTTACACCGCCGAAGGCATTACGCGCCGGTTGCGCAACTTTTTGTTTGACCACATTCAGCGGCTGAGTTTCTCGTATCACAGCACCACACCGACGGGTGACTTGATTGAGCGCGTGACCAGCGATGTGGATGCGCTGCGCCGCTTTTTTAGCGAGCAGGCGATTGGCGTGGGGCGCATCGTATTGCTTTTCGGCATTAACTTCGCTGCCATTCTGCAACTGAATTGGACGCTGGGTTGGATCTCGGTCATTGCTATTCCACCTATTTTGCTCGTTTCGCTTTGGTTCTTCAAGAAAGTGACCGATGCGTATGAGAAATATCAGGAGCAGGAGGCGGCGCTTTCGACAACCCTGCAAGAAAACCTGACCGGGGTGCGGGTGGTAAAAGCCTTTGCCCGGCAGGATTACGAGAAGCAGAAGTTTGAAAAAGATAATTACGAAAAGTTTGTGCGCGGTAAGGCGTTGCTGCTCATGCACTCGCTTTTTTGGCCGCTTTCGGATATTGTGCTGGGACTGCAAATGCTGGGTGGGTTTGTGTTTGCCGCGCTGATGGCCATTCGCGGCGAGATTAGCGTAGGCACCTACCTGGCCTATGTGGGGCTGGTGGTTTGGCTCATCTGGCCTATCCGCAACCTGGGGCGGCTGATTGTGCAGACTTCGACCGGCATGGTTTCGTATGCGCGTCTGATGGAAATCACCCGGCAGGCCCGTGAACCGCTCGAAGAGGGTAAGGTGCATCCGGGCGGCCCGGTGCGCGGCGATATTGACTTCGAGAACGTATCGTTTATCTACTCAGACGGCAAATCCGAAGTGCTCAAGGGCATCACCTTTAGCGTAAAGGCAGGACAATCGGTGGCGTTGTTGGGTTCGACAGGTTCGGGCAAAACATCGCTGGTGAATCTGCTGCCGCGCTTTCATGATTACACCGGCGGACGCATTCTGCTGGATGGAATCGAGCTGAAAGATTACCCGCGCGCCTATCTGCGCAGCCAGATAGGGATTGTGGAGCAGGAGCCTTTCCTGTTTAGCCGCTCGATACGCGAAAACATTGCCTACAGTGTAGGGCGCGCCGTAACACAGGATGAAATCGAAGCGGCGGCCCGGGCCGCGGCCATCCACGATGTGATTATGACCTTTCCGGATGGCTATAACACCATCGTGGGCGAGAAGGGCGTGACACTGAGCGGCGGGCAAAAACAGCGCGTGACGATCGCGCGCACGCTGCTGAAAAATCCGCGCATTCTGATTCTGGATGACTCGACCTCTAGCGTGGATACAGAGACCGAAGCGGAAATCCGCCAGGCGCTGTATAACCTGATGCAAGACCGCACCACGTTCATCATTGCGCACCGCATCCAATCGGTGATGAACGCTGACCTGATTGTGGTGCTGGACAAAGGTGAAATTGTGCAAATGGGCACGCACGAAACATTGCTGGCCCAAGACGGCATGTACCGTCAGATTTACGACATCCAAACCCGTATTGACGAAGAACTGGAAGCGGAGATTGCATCCGCTTAGGAGTAAAAATGAGCGAACAAGAAATCATCGAACTGGAAGAGGAAGAGCATACCAGCCAACTCACTGCGCCTGTTTTGCAGCGCATTGTGGGCTTGCTGCGCCCACACTGGCGCTGGGTGGCTGGGTTTTTGACAACCATTGCGGCTGTCTCGGCGCTGGATTCGCTCTTCACTTACATCAACAAAGACATCATTGACCTGGCCATCCAGGGGCGCGATACCAACGCCCTGTGGCGGCTGGCAATCAACTATGGCGTGCTGCAAATTGTGCAGGCTGGGCTGGTCTTTCTGTTCATTTACCTGGCTGGCGTGCTGGGTGAACGGGTGCAATATGACCTGCGCAAGATGATGTTTGAGCACCTGCAAGACCTGTCGCTATCGTACTACGCGCAAAACGCGGTGGGGCGCTTAATGGCGCGCGTCACCTCAGACTCGGGGCGCGTGGCCGACCTGATGACGTGGGGCTTGCTGGATACGACATGGGCCTTCATGAACATTACGACGGCCACTATCTTCATGCTGATCATCAACTGGCGGCTGGCCTTGATTGTGCTGCTGGCTATTCCGATTTTGATTGTGATTGCAGTAGAGTTTCGCAAGCGCATTCTGGCGCAATATCGCAAGTCGCGGCGGGCTAACTCTAAAATCACCGGCGCATACAATGAGAACATTCAGGGCGTGCGCGTGGTTAAGGCGTTGGGGCGCGAAGATGCCAACCTGAGCGAATTTCAGGCGCTTACAGACGATATGTACGCCGCTTCGTACCGCGCAGCGTGGCTTTCGGCGCTGTTTTTGCCCACGGTGCAAATCATCACTGCTATTGCGTTGGGCGCTATTGTCTGGTATGGCGGCATACAGGCCACAGCCGGGCTAATGACCATTGGCGGTATTCACGCATTTGTGTCGTACCTGACCTTCATCATGTGGCCGGTGCAAGACCTGGCGCGCGTTTATGCCGAAATGCAGCATGCCATTGCTTCGGCAGAGCGCATCTTCAAACTGGTAGATACCCCGCCCGAAGTGGCCAACAAACCTGGCGCAGTGGACGCCGAGACGCTGATGGGCGAAATTGAATTTGACCATGTGCACTTCTACTACGAAGACCGCAAACCTGTGCTGAGCGATTTCACGCTCAAAGTAAAACCCGGCGAGATGATTGCGCTGGTGGGCCCGACCGGCGGCGGCAAAAGCACGATTGTGAATCTGCTGTGCCGCTTTTACGAACCGCGCGAAGGCGTTATTCGCATCAACGGGCGCGATTACACCGACTACACGCTGCACAGCATTCACAACAAAATTGGCATTGTGCTGCAAACACCGCATCTGTTCAGCGGCACGGTGCGCGAAAACATCCGCTATGGGCGGCTGAATGCCAGCGACGCAGAAGTGGAAGAAGCCGCCAAACTGGCCGGGGCGCACGACTTCATCATGACGCTCGAAAAGGGTTATGAGCAAAACGTGGGCGAAGGCGGCAACCTGCTTTCGACCGGGCAAAAACAACTGATTAGCCTGGCGCGGGCTGTGCTGGCAAAGCCAGAACTATTCATCATGGACGAGGCGACTTCGGCTGTGGATACGCTGACCGAGGCGCTGATTCAAAAAGGCATGGAAAACCTGATGCGCGGGCGCACGTCGTTTGTTATCGCCCACCGCCTGAGCACCATCCGCAAAGCCGATCGCATTGTGGTGATAGAGAACGGGCGCATTGCCGAAATGGGCACGCACGCCGAGTTGTTGCGCCAACGCGGGCATTACTATCGCCTTTACACGCAGCAGTTCAAGTACGAACGCGAACAGCAATTGGGTGTCAGTGTGCAGTCGGTAGGCATTCCGGTCATCAAGTAGCAAACAAGCAAAAACTCCCGAAGGGCGCATCCTTTCGGGAGTTTTTTATTTGTTGATACAAATCTTCAGCGCCCAAGGCAGGTTTTGCGCTGGCGAATGGCCTCATAAGCAATGAGGGCCGCCGCAACCGATACGTTCAACGACTCGACGCGCCCCACCATAGGGATTTTTACTTTCAGGTCGGCGTGTTGCAGCCAAAAGTCAGAAAGCCCCTCGTCTTCAGTACCCACGACAATAGCCACCGGCTGACGCAGGTTGGCATCGGTGTAGTCCAGGTGGGTGTGGGCGGTGGCGGCCAGGATGGCGACTCCGCGCTGGCGTAAAAAGTCGAAAGCGGACTGGCTGGTGGTTTGCACCGCCGGAACGCTGAAAAGGGCCCCCCGGCTGGCGCGTACCACGTTGGGGTTGTAAATATCGGTTCGCGGGTCGCAGACGATGAGCGCATCTACCCCGGCGGCGTCGGCGGTGCGCAGCATGGCGCCCAGGTTGCCGGGTTTTTCGACCGATTCGGCGACGATGAGCAGCGGATTGGGCGAGAGGGCCAGCGTTTGAAGCGTGGGCGCGGGCAGGGGAAAAAGCGCCAGCCAGCCATCGGGCGTATCGCGGTACGACATCTTTTCGAAGACCGGGCGGCTGACGGTGAGCACCGGGGCAGGGATTGCGCTAATTGGGCGGGTGGCCAGTTCGGGGGCGTGGTACACCACCTGGGGCTGCCAACCTGCGGACAGGGCCAGAGTCAGTTCATCCCAGCCTTCAACCAGCATGAGGCCTTCCCGTTCGCGCTGGCGCTTTTCGCGCAGGCGCACGGCTTGTTTGACGCGCGGGTTTTGCAGGCTGGTAATGTCCATGCTCAGGGAAGGGGTTGCAGGCTGAGCAAGTTGGCGAGTCGATCGAGCCCCAGCAGGTCATCCGCAGTGCGCCAGCCGGTAAACTTATCGGTTCGGAAGGCCTGAATGCGGAAATCGTAATAGGGAATGATGTAAACCACATCGCGGTGCAAAATTTCTTGCATTTGCCAAATGATGGCGCGGCGTTTGGCGGGGTTGGGCTCGTTGCGCTGCTGCAGATACAGGTCATCATAGACGGGGTTGCTGTAACCCGTCTCGTTGAGACCGCTTGGAATGCCCCGTGTTGTGGGCACGCTCAGCAAAAAATCGGGGTCGGGGTCAGAGCCCCAGGCCCAGAGGATGAGGTCATAATCGAAAGCGGGGCAGCAGACCCGGGAAAGTTCTTCTGCAGGTTTGGGCTCCAGGCGCAATCCGACGCCAATTTTAGCCCACATGGTTTGCAGTAATTCGGCCTGTAGTTGATATTCGGGGTTATCTTCGGCCCAAAACATGCGGAAGAGAAGCGGGCGGCCATCGGGCGTATCGCGGATGCCGTCTTGCTGGAGATCGACATAACCGGCGTCATCCAGAATTTTTTTTGCGAGCACGATGTTGTAGGCGTAATCGCGAATGCGGTTGTTGTAAAAATCACCCAGGGCATCGGGGATGAGCGTCAGCCCGGGGGATGCATAGCCGCGCATGACCTTCTGGATAATTTCGTTTTTGTTGGTGGCATGGGCCAGGGCCAGGCGCACCTGCCGGTCGCGCAGGGCCGGGTGCCCAGAGCATGCACTGCCCAGCGGGCAGTTGTTTTCGTCAAGCTGATTGATGAGGATGTCCGAAACGCTGGGGGCAATGGGCGTGCCGGTCACAACTGTGATGTCGGGGTTATTCTTGAGCCGCTCGACATACGATACCGGCAACTCGTAGAGGGCATCTATTTCGCCTTTTTCCAGGGCGGAGACCATTTCATCGGCGTTTTGGTAACTGACAAATTCGAGTACGTCTATTTGCGGACTGTAGAGCGGGTGCTCTTTGAACGTCTCCAGACGGATGACGTTATCGGTTTTTCCGGCAAAGCGAAACGGCCCAGAGCCGATCATGGCATCGTTGGCATAAACGGCGGCTTCTTCAAAACTGAGCAATGACCAGATGTGCGCTGGCAGGATGGGCACTTCAAACAAAAGCGCCGGCAGGTTGGATAGCGGCGCGGATAGCCTGATTTCGACGCTGTTGCCAGGCAGGGCGCGAACATCTTCAAACGAAGAAATGTAGCCTGGAAGGTAGGGGAACTCCTGGTGGGCAGCGTAAAAGCGGAAAGTAAAGACCACGTCCTCGGCAGTAAGTGGTTTGCCGTCGTGCCACTTCAATCCATCACGAATTTTGTAAGTGTAGGTCAGGCCATCTGGCGAGATAGAGACGCTTTCGGCCAGTTCAAGCGAGTATGTGCCATCCGGGTTGTATTCATAAAGAGCATCATAGACCAGACGCAGAATGGTGTAGGTTTCGGCTAGCTCAGCCAGCCCAGGGTGTTGGGTTTCTGTACCGCCAACCCACCCAAAGCGAAGAACGCGCTGGCCGGTCTGGTTTGGGGCGCAAGCTCCAAACAGCAGAGCAACCAGGACCAGCCACAAGAGGAATTTTTTGCGCATGAAACTTTCTCCCACAAAACAGTTGAACAAGATGCGCTTATTTTACTAGAACACCGAACGCCGCTCATGAAGCGCGCGTTGCAGTTTTTCAGTCTTGAAAGCCGGTTTTATATAGTTCGTAATAAACGCCTTGCCGGGCAAGCAGCTCGGCATGCGTGCCTTGCTCGACAATTTGCCCGCTTTCGACGACCACAATCAGGTCGGCGCTGGTAATGGTGCTGAGGCGGTGAGCAATGACGAAAGCGGTGCGGCCCTTCAACAGGGTAGCCAGGGCTTGCTGGATGATGCGTTCGGTTTGGGTATCCACACTAGAGGTGGCTTCGTCGAGGATGAGGATGCGCGGGTTGGCCAGCAGGGCGCGCGCAAATGAGATAGATCGGCGTTGCCCCACGCTGAGCATAACCCCGCCTTCTTCGACAGACGTATCGTAGCCGTTTTTGAGGTTGACGATGAAATCATGCGCGCCTACTGCTCTGGCGGCGGCTTCAATTTCGGCATCGGTGGCTTTTAGGCGGCCAAAGCGGATATTTTCGCGCACCGTGCCGTTGAATAAGAAGGGGTCTTGCAGCACCACGCCCATTTGGGCGCGCAAAGAAGACTGGGTAACAGTACGCAGGTCTATGCCATCTACCAGCACGCGCCCTTCGGTCGGATCCATGAAACGCGAGATGAGTTTGACCAGGGTGGTCTTGCCTGCGCCGGTTTCACCCACCAGGGCAACCGTTTGGCCAGGGGCAACATCCAGATTAATTTGGCGGAGGACAAGCGCCGGGTCGTCGGGATAGTGGAAAGAAACGTTTTCGAAGCGCACTGCGCCCTTAATTGGCGGTAAATCCTGGGCGTTGGGGGCATCTTGGACTTCAATTTTGGTATCCAGCAAAGAGAGCAAACGCTCGCCGCCAGCCATGGTGGATTGCAGCGCGTCGAAGCGGCGAAAGAGGTCACGGATAGGTTCGAAGAAGCGGTCAATGTAAAGCACAAAGGCCACAAGCACGCCTGCGGTAATCGTTTGGCCCAGCACGGCCGCGCCGCCCAACCAGACCACCAGGGCGGTAGCAATGGCGCCCAGCACATCTACAACCGGCACAAACAGGGCGGCAATCCAGGCGGCGTCGAGGGCGCGCTCCAGGTGATAGCGGTTGACATAGTCGCGGAAGCGAACGTAATTGTAGGGCTGGCGGCTAAAAGCCTGCACCACGCGCACGCCGTTGACGTTTTCGGCCAAGACCGAGTTAACCCACGAGATGGCCGCGCGCACTTTGCGGTAGGCCACACGAGCCGCACGCCGAAAGATGTAAGTAGCCACAGCCATAAGCGGCAGCACAGAGAAAGTGATAAGCGACAGGCGCACATTCATGGCCAGCATGGCGGCCACGATGCCCACAATGGCAAAGACATCGCGGGCAACGGCCAGCACGGCCCAGGTAACAAAGTCGCGCACAGTTTCTACATCGTTGATAACGCGCGTAATGACACGCCCTACCGAGTAGCGGCTGAAAAACCCCAAAGACAGCTGTTGCAAATGAGCAAAGAGGGTTTTACGCAAATCGTAAATCACCGATTGACCGACAAAGGCCATCAGATTGACGCGCAGATAGGTAAAAAGCCATTGCAGCAACGCCAGGGCCAGGTAAGCCAGCACGGTGTTGCGCAGTACCAGCGCGTTGCCGCGCGTCAAGCCATCATCTATGGCCACTTTGACAAAGTACGGGCCTGCTACCGAGGCCAGCGTGGCTGCCAGGGTGAGCGCCATGGCTAACAGCAATTTGCCCGCATACGGGCGCACAAACCCCAACAAACGGCGAAAAACTTTGGGGTCGTAGCCTTTGTCGTATTGTTCTTCGGATTGGGTGACGTAATCGGGAGGGACAATGGTTGTGGTGGTCATAAATTTTTCCGGCAGAATGTTGCCAGTTCAGGCAAGGGAATGGTTAACCGGCGCCTGGAAGGGTTTGGGTTCTTCGCGCGGTTCTTCATCGAGGGGCATGTGCTGGCTAAGTTGCAGGTCATGGATTTCGCGGTACAGCCCACCCTGGGACAAAAGTTCCTCATGGCGGCCGCGTTGAACAATGCGCCCGTTTTCCATCACCAAAATCAGGTCAGCGCGGCGCACGGTCGAAAGCCGATGGGCAATGACAAAGGTGGTGCGGCCTTCCATCAGCCGGTCGAGGGCTTCTTGAATCAATTTTTCGGTCTGCGTATCTACGCTGGAGGTGGAATCATCCAGGATAAGGATGCGTGGATTCATGAGCAGGGCGCGCGCAATCGCAATGCGCTGACGCTGCCCACCGCTGAGCGTGACGCCGCGCTCGCCAACGACTGTATCATAACCATTAGCAAAACTCATGATGAAATCGTGCGCCTGAGCGGCTTTGGCAGCAGCAACGATCTCTGCCTCGCTGGCGTCTGGGCGGCCGTAGGCAATGTTGGAGCGAATGGTATCCGAAAACAGGAGCGAGGTTTGCAGCACAATGCCAATCTGCTGACGCAGCGAGGTCAGGTCTACCTGACGCACATCCACGCCATCTACGCGCACCACGCCCTCGGTGACGTCGTAAAAGCGCGGGATGAGATTGACCAGCGATGTTTTGCCCGACCCGGTTTGACCAATGAGCGCCACGACCTGGTTGGGAGCAACATCTACAGAAATGCCCTCCAGCGCGACACGTTTTTCATCCTGGTAGCGCAGCGAAACATTTTCAAAAGTCACGCGGCCGCTCAGGGTGGGCAGTACAATGGCATTGGGCGGCGACTGAATTTCGGGGACATGGTCCAGCACTTCTAGCACGCGCTGCGCCCCCGCCGAAGCCTCGCCCGCCTGGTTTACCAGCCAGGTCAATTGCTGCACCGGCGCGGCCAGCATGAGCAAATAAGCGTTGAAGGCCACAATCTCGCCTACGGTCATTTCGCCGCGCAGCACCATTTGCCCGCCAAAGAACAGAATCAAAATTGTGCCCAGCGTAACCAGCAGTTGCGTGGTGGGCATCACCTTTGACCACTCGCCAATCAAGGTCAGGCGTGCATTGAAGTAATTGCGATTACGCTCATCGAAGCGCTCCATCTCGTGTGCTTCGCGCGCAAAGGCCCGCACCACCTGTACCCCGCTCACATTTTCCTGCAACTGAGCGGAAAGATCGCCCAGGGCGTTATCTACCGTGTAAAACAACTTCGTTACCCGGTCGCCAAAGCGGATAGTAATGATGAGCATGGGAATGAGCGGCAGCAGGGCAATAGCCGCCAGCAGCGGGTTGGCCGAAACCAAAATGACCACCACCCCCACCCCCAGGGCGCTCATTTGCGCGATTTCGATGATGCTGCTGCCCGCAAAGTTTTGAATGGCGCGCACGTCTTCGATACACCGTGTAATCAACTGGCCGGTTTGGGCATGGTCGTGGTAGGTAAACGGCAGATACTGAATGTGGTCATACATTTTGTTGCGCAGGTCATAGCCAATGAACGCCGCTACCCGCTCCGAACGATAGCGCAGCGCCATGTTCAGCAGCGCCGTCAAAAAGCCAATGCCCAGCAGCAACAACGCCGAACGCGCCAGGTAGTCCACTTCGCCGCGCAACAGGCCGTCATCTACCACACGCTGGATAATGCGCGGTACAACCAGTCCCAGTCCCGTAAGGGCAAACAGAATAAGCAAATTGAGCAAAATTTGCCCCACATAGGGGCGAATAAACTGTCGTAAACGCAATAAATGTTTCATGGCTAAATCTTTTCGTGAAAACAGGAATAGGATACAACCCCAGGCCGGATACACCGGCCCTGATCTGCTTGCTGGCGACGCGCGCCTACCGCTTAAGAAACTGACGCAACGCCTCGGCAGCCGAATCCACTGCCCCCAGGCGGGCGGCATACAGGCGTTCGCTGCGTTCGCCGTCGGCGCTAACGGTAATTTCTACCAGCCCGGCCAGGCGCAAAATGCGCAGGTGATGCACGACCGTCGGCGGGCGCAGGCGCAGGCGGCGCGCCAGCTCGGATGGGGTAAGCGGCTGGGCCGCCAGGTCGCGCAGAATGCGCAAGCGGGTAGGGTCTGCCAGAGCCTTGAGCGGGGCAACGAGGGCATCGGAGGTATCTTCGCCAGAGATCAGGCTGACATGGTCGGGGCGCGCGCCAAACACCAGCAGGGCGGCGTCTTCTTGCGGGCGGGCAATAAAGATGAGCGGCGTGCTCCAGTAGGAAGGGGCCAACGTCAACCCGCCTGGCGCACTCGACAAGTCGAAGTGCACCCCGCGCGAGAGGCGCGTCACCAGGTCGTCGAGGGGCAGGCTGGCTGCCAGGGTTTGGGCTTCGGCCAGGGCCTGGTTGAGGGTGGGGGCAATGCGCTGCATTTCATCGGCAAAAAAGACGGTTTGGTATTCACGCAAAGCCGAAAGCAGCAACGCGCCAGAGTGCTCTGGCTGCGACCAGATTTGTACCAGGTGCGCAAGCGCCGCAGGCTTAAGCGCCTCGCCGCGCCGGTTGTAATTGGCGCGCAAAAAATCTTGTTCGGCGCGGGTTGCCTGCCCAGCCGATGCAATGGAGAGCAAAACATCGCGCACACCGGCGGCGGTCATTTCAGGGGTGGTGAGCAGCACGGGCAAACGAGCGGCCGGTTCGAGCGCGGCCAGCGCATCTAACGCCTGGAATGGGTCGCGCGGTTCGGGCAGGCGCGAAACCCAGGTGAGCGGCACGGGCGCAAACGTCTGAATCTGCTCTAAAAATGCGCGGTGCGGCATCGAAAGACGCTGGCGCACCCCCGCGGCCCATGACGGACGCAACCCAAAGCGCGCGGCATGGTGCAGCACATACAGGCTGATGAAGAAGTCGTAGGCAGTGCCAGAAGACCAGAAAAGTGTGGGCATAGAGCAGTTGATGTTAGATTATTATCTAATAACGCTGATGATACCCCAGCCGGACAAGATGGTCAAGCCGGGCTGAGCGGCCAGGGGTAAAAACGAATCCACAAGGTTAGAACGCGCGCTGCGGCTGGCTGACCGGCTGTGCATTTTGTGCTATAGTATTTTTAATGCAAGGCGAAACTGCCTGCAGGTCAAGTAAAATAACCCAAAGGAGTCTCCCCTATGCCCGAACAACCCCAAGCGCGCAAGAAGATCACCTTGCCTTATCTGTTCGACAAGGTCAAAAAAGGTGAGCCGATTACCTGGCTAACCTGTTACGACTACCCTACCGCTTACCTGCAAGAGCAAGCCGGAATTGAGATGATTCTGGTGGGCGATAGCCTGGGCATGACCATGCTGGGCTACGACTCGACGCTGCCAGTGACGATGGATGACATGATTCGGCATGCGCAAGCCGTGCGGCGCGGCGCGCCAACTGCATTTGTGGTTGGCGATATGCCCTACATGACCTACCAACCTTCGGTCGAGACAGCCATTCGTAACGCCGGGCGCTTTATGGCCGAAGCCGGGTGCGACGCCATCAAACTGGAAGGCGGCGCAGCCATGGCAGACCGCATTCGCGGCATTGTGGATGCGGGCATTCCGGCAATTGGTCACCTGGGGCTGACGCCACAATCGGTAAGCGCCCTGGGCGGATTCCGCTTGCAGGGAAAATCGGCTGCGCTGGCCAAAAAGATTATGGACGACGCCAAAGCGCTGGAAGAAGCCGGGGCGTTTGCTATTTTGCTCGAACTGGTGCCCGACCGGCTGTGCCAACTGATTACCGAGCGGGCCGAAAACTGCATCATTATGTCACTAGGCTCTGGGCCGCACGCACACGGGCAATTGCTCATCTATCACGACATGTTCGGCCTTTACCCCAAATTCAAACCGAAGATGGCTAAGGTATATGGCAACGCAGGCGAAGTCATCCTGAATGGATTGAAAGCCTATCACGATGAAGTGATTAACGGGCAATTCCCCGCGCCCGAAAACTGGTTTGGCATGCCCGATGAAGAATTCGAAGAATTGAAAAAGATGGTGGGTTAGTTGCCCCCAAGGAGTTCCCCTATGGACAATCTCCAAACCGTCCTCAACATTCCCCCCGGTCGGTTGGATGCAATCAATGCTGTGTTCAGCGATGCCAACATGACCGTAATGAAAGAATTTCTGGATGTCGTTGCCAAATATGGTACGCCAGAAGAAATCAACCGCAAGCACCGCCAGAATCGCACGCAAGAGGCGCTCTTTGCCAAAGTGCGCGAACGCGCTCCGCAATACATCCCCGACCTGGAGTGGCTGATAGCGCAGCGTGAGCGCGGGGCCTTCGTCTCGGTAGCCGATTACCGCCGCAGCGTGTTGGGCGCCCGCGCCGATGCCATGTCCTTCAAAGACGACTCAGCCGTCACGTTGGAAGTCAGCGCGCTGCAATACTTTCCATGGATTCGCGCGATGTGCGAAAAAGCCATTAGCGAGCGTTCGCTCGTGCCAGGGCGTTTTATCGCTGTGCGCAAAATGAAAGAAAGCGAAGCCGATGGCGACCTGCCCGCCATTGTTGCCGCGCTGGACATCATGGGCGCGTCGTTTGTCGAAACGCTGGACACCAAAGGCACCGATGGCTCTAACCCGCATTTGGGCGGCCCGGCCACAATTACGGGTTATTTTGGCGGCATTGGCCAGCCAAACGACCACGCGCTGATGTGGCTGGATGAATTCCTTTACTACTATACGAATTACGGCGTTCAGCATGTACTCAACTTCAACGCAGGCACTATTTTGCTGGGCTTTTTACTCTATAAACTGGGCGTGGATATCAACTTCAAAATTAGCGTGTTTTTCGGCAGCGACAACCCGTATCACGCGCTATGGATTTTGACGATGGCCAAACTGTTTAGCCGCGACGATGGCACGACGCCCCTGATTGGCTTCAACTGGTCCAATTCCATCAACAACCGCACCCTGGAACTGACGGCCGAATTCAGGCGGGCGCTGGGCTTTGAGGATGTGGTACGCTTCGAGCATCACATCACCGAGACCTGGAAGAGCATCGTCATTCAGCCCTACGATCGGCGCAACGAACTGGTAGAAGTAGCCGGGCATGTGGCCAACATCAGCGCCAAGCACGAAGGCGGCCTGCCAGAAGTAGAGCAAACCCTGGCGCATCCGTCCGATATTCTGGATTACTTCCGCGAAAAGCGCGAAGTGATCGAAAGCGGCGACTGGGACGCTCTGCAACACAACTTCCTGCTCAAGGTAGAGGCGGCCAATTCCACAGCGCGCATGCTCACCGAACGTGGGTTATCGTTCATTGCGGCGCCTAACCTGCACAAGTAGCCAAAAACGCAGCGACACACAAGGCAAAATAAACAGGCGACAGGCGCGAAAACAAGCGCGCCTGTCGCTCGCTAACGAAACCACATCGTTCATGGGAGAACGCCCGCCATGCCGCTTGTACAAATTGTCCATTTACAGGTCCGCCCCGACGCGCTGGATGCCTTTCTGAGCGAAGCAGCCGCCAATGTCCGCGCCAGCCGTCAGGAACCAGGCGTGCTGCAATTCGACCTGCTGCAAAAACAAGATGATCCGCATGCATTTATGCTCATCGAAATCTATACAGATATTGCCGCGCTAGAAGCCCACCGCCAAACGCCGCACTTTGCCCGCTGGCTAGAAAAAGGCCTGCCTACCCTGCACGGAGACCGCCTGCGGGTGCTTTACAACACCGTAGAAATCGCCTGACGCCCCGCCCGGCTGGAAACTCCTCGCGCGCGGTTCCAGTATCAGACCGACCTCAATAGAAAAATGATTCCTCTCAAAGACACCATCCCCTCACGTTCCTTTCCCCTGGTCAACTGGCTGCTCATTGCCGCAAACATTCTGGCATTTTTCTGGTTAAGCGGGGCCGGCCCCCTAACCGAGCGGCTGGTTTATTTTTTTGCACTGGTGCCCCAGCGCTTTGTGCTGAATTTATTCAACCCCTACGAGGTGATGACAATTTTCACCTCTATGTTTATGCATGGCGGCTGGGCGCACCTCATCAGCAACATGCTGGCGCTTTACATTTTTGGCGACAATGTCGAAGACCGCATGGGCAGCGGCCGCTACCTGCTCTTCTATCTTCTGTCGGGCGTGGCAGCGGCGCTGCTGCACATCTTCTTCAACCCGCTATCACCCATCCCCACCGTAGGCGCCAGCGGCGCAATCAGCGGCGTGCTTGCGGCGTACCTTATCTTCTTCCCCACCGCACGGGTAATTACCCTCATTCCGCTTTTCTTCTTGCCCTGGTTCGTTGAAATTCCGGCCCTGTTTTACCTGGGCATGTGGTTTTTATCGCAACTATCCAATGGGCTTTTCTCTGTCATGGCAGGCGTACAAGCCCTTGGCGGCGTAGCCTGGTGGGCGCATGTGGGCGGCTTTTTGGCTGGCATTTTGCTGGCCCCCGGTTTTGCCCGCCGCTACATACGCCGCATTTACATAGACGAATACACCCCCTGGTAACTTAATCACGGAGACGCTATGGACTTCTTCTCACTCATCTGGCTATTCTTCATCTTTTCCTCACTGCAGCCTGCTATCCGTCAGCGCATGCTGGATGCAGCCCGACAGCGTTTGTTGCAGCAACTGGAGCAAAAACGCCAAAGCCGCGTCATCGTCCTCATTCACCGTCAGGAAACGCTCAGCCTGCTTGGGTTTCCACTGGTGCGTTACATCAACATCGAAGATTCCGAGGCCATCCTGCGCGCCATCAAAATGACCGATGACGACGTGCCCATAGACCTGATCTTGCACACGCCTGGCGGGTTGGTGCTGGCCGCCGAGCAGATTGCCCACGCCTTGCGCAAACACCCCGCCAAAGTGACCGTCTTTGTACCTCACTACGCCATGTCTGGCGGCACGCTCATCGCGCTGGCGGCCGATGAAATCATCATGGATGAAAATGCCGTGCTGGGTCCAGTGGACCCACAGCTTGGGCAGCACCCGGCCGCTTCTATCCTCAAAGTGCTGGAACGCAAGCCCATTTCGGAGATTGATGACGAAACACTCATCATGGCCGACATCGCCGAAAAAGCCATCCGCCAGGTCACGCGCACGGTCTGCGAACTGCTGCAAGACAAAATGCCCGCCGCCCAGGCCGAAAAACTGGCTCAAACCCTGGCAAGCGGCACGTGGACGCACGACTACCCCATCACGGTCAGCGAAGCGCGCGACCTGGGTTTGCCGGTAAACACAGCGATGCCCGATGAAATTTACAAAATCATGGCGCTCTACCCACAAACTGCCCAACGCCGTCCCTCCGTAGAGTACATTCCTACACCACGCACGCGCAATAACTAAAAAAACACCCTCGCGCATCGTCCCAAAAATTCAGGCGCAAGAGCCTTCGGGACGTTTGGCGTAAGCCATTGAAAACAACGCGGCCACAAAATTACGACAAACCGCACCCCCAAAAAGTGACATTCAGGGGGTGCGGCATCTTTTCCCGTGCGCGTATAATTTTTTAGTTTGAAAATCCTCAGGCGCGCGCCACAACGCCTGCCTGCCCAAGCCATTATTACTTACACCAAAGGATAATCTGATGACTACCACACTCCCCCCTCGCACCACCAACTTCTTCGACCCGGCGCATGACGTTTACCGCTACACGCCGCGTTCGTTGCAACCTATTTTTTCGCCCAAAAATGTCGCCGTTATTGGCGCAACCGAAAAAGAAGGCAGCGTCGGCCGTACTATTCTATGGAATCTGATTAGCAGCCCGTTTGGGGGCGCTGTTTTCCCGGTCAACCCCAAGCGTTCCAGCCTGCTGGGTATCAAAGCCTACCCCGATATCCGCGACGTACCAGACCCCGTAGACCTGGCCGTCATCGTCACCCCCGCGCCCACCATTCCGGGCATCATCAAAGACTGCGCCGATCTGGGAATCAAAGGCGCTATTGTCATTTCAGCCGGGTTCAAAGAAGTAGGACCCGAAGGCGCTGCGCTCGAACGGCAGATTTTGGAATATGCCCAGGCAGGCAAAATGCGCGTGGTTGGTCCCAACTGCCTGGGCGTGATGAGCCCAATCAGCGGGTTAAACGCCACCTTTGCCGCAGGCATGGCCCGCAAAGGTAAGGTCGCCTTCATCAGCCAGTCTGGGGCATTGTGCACCTCGGTGCTCGACTGGTCGTTCAAAGAAAACGTGGGCTTTTCGCATTTCGTCTCGGTCGGCTCGATGCTGGACGTGGACTGGGGCGATCTCATCTACCACCTGGGCGACGACCCGCACACCGAAAGCATCGTAATGTACATGGAAACCATCGGCGATGCGCGCTCCTTCCTCTCTGCCGCCCGCGAAGTGGCCCTGACAAAACCCATCATCGTCATCAAACCCGGCCGCACCGAAGGCGCTGCCCGCGCAGCCGCCTCGCATACCGGCTCGCTTACCGGCTCGGATGAAGTGCTGGATGCCGCCTTCCGCCGCGCCGGGGTGTTGCGCGTCAACCGCATTAGCGAAATCTTCTCGATGGCCGAAGTGCTGGGACGCCAGCCGCGCCCCAAGGGCCCGCGCCTCACCATCCTCACCAATGCAGGCGGCCCCGGCGTGCTGGCAACCGACACCTTGCTGACCACCGGCGGCGAGCTGGCCGAAATTTCGCCAGAGACGATGGAAAAACTCAACGAATTCCTGCCTGCATCCTGGAGCCATAACAACCCCATAGACATCATCGGCGATGCCAGCCCAGAGCGCTACGCCAAAGCCCTCGAAGTAGCCGCCCAGGACCCCAACAGCGACGGGCTGCTGGTCATCCTGACCCCGCAGGCCATGACCGACCCCACCGCCACCGCCGAAGCGCTCAAGGCGTACGCCAAAACCTACGACAAGCCCATCCTGGCCTCCTGGTCGGGCGGGCAAGAAGTAGCCGCGGGTGAGGCCATCCTGAACAAAGCGGGCATTCCTACTTTTGAATATCCCGATGACGCCGCCCTGGCCTTTACCTACATGTGGCAGTCTACCTACAACCTGAAAACGCTCTACGAAACCCCCTCGCTGCCCGATGACGACGGCGGCGGGCCAGACCGCAGCGCAGCCCAAAAAATCATTGCACACGCACGCAGCCAAAAACGCTACCTGCTCACCGAAGCCGAATCCAAGCAACTGCTGGCGGCTTATGGCGTTTCGACCGTACCCACCATCATCGCCGAAAGCCCCGAAGCAGCTGTTGCAGCAGCCGAAAAGATGGGCTACCCGGTAGTGCTCAAACTGCATTCCGAAACAATCACCCACAAAACCGACGTGGGCGGCGTAAAACTCAACCTGAGCAACGCCGCAGACGTGCAGGCCGCCTTCGAGGCAATTCGACAAAGCGTTACCGAAAAAGCCGGGGCCGAGCACTTCCTGGGCGTTACCGTTCAACCCATGATTAAGCTGGAAGGATACGAACTGATCGTTGGCTCCAGCATTGACCCGCAATTTGGCCCGGTGCTGTTGTTTGGTACGGGCGGTCAACTGGTCGAAGTATTCAAAGACCGCGCCCTGGGGCTGCCGCCGCTCAACACCACACTGGCGCGCCGCATGATTGAGCGCACCAAAATTTACACCGCGCTCAAGGGCGTGCGCGGCCGCAAACCGGTAGATATGGACGCCCTGGAAAAACTGCTGGTGCGCTTTAGCCAGTTGATTGTAGAACAGCCCTGGATTAAGGAATTAGACATCAACCCGCTCATCGCCTCGCCCGATGGCATTCTCGCCCTGGATGCACGCGTGGTGCTGCACGAAACCGACGACCCGGCCGCCCTGCCCAAACTGGCCATTCGCCCTTACCCCAGCCAATATGTAGGCAAATGGACCATGAAAAACGGGCGCGAAGTCACCATTCGTCCGATTCGCGCCGAAGATGAGCCGCTGATGCGCCGCTTTCACGAAGCGCTTTCAGATAAAACCGTCTATTTGCGCTATCTCTCACCTATGCTGCTCAGCCAGCGCGTCACGCACGAACGCCTGGCGCGCATGACTCACAACGATTATGACCGAGAAATTGCCCTGGTGGTAGAAGTGGAAGAAAACGGTGAAAAAGCGATTGTGGGCGTGGCGCGCCTGAGCAAACTGCGCGGCACAGATGAAGAAGCCCGCTTTACTACCCTGGTCAGCGACGCCTACCAGGGACAGGGATTGGGCCGCGAACTGTTACGCCGCATCATCGAAGTAGGCCGCAACGAGAAAATCAAACGCATCATTGCGCTCACCTCGCCAGACAACCGCACCATGCTGCATCTGTTCCGCGAAATGCGCTTCTCATCGTTTGAAACCGATGCGCAAAACGGAATGATAAAAGCACAAATCGAGTTGTAAAACGCAGCCGTACGTTTCACAAAGCAAAATCATGCGCGCGCCAGGGCAGCCCAGGGGCGCGCATGAATTTTTTTGTTGCACCTATCCGCTTTGCCGAACGCCCTTACCCCCACCCTACAAAATCTGACGCAGCATGCCCGCCACCGCCTGATAGACCGGCGAGTCATCGGGCAAATCTACCAGCGGCCTGCCAGAAAACTCAAAATCGGCCAGTTGCGTATCCGCCGGGATAACGCCCAAAAGCGGCACATCCAAAGCAGCCACAGCGTTTTGCAAAGGGGGCGGGGGCGCTCCTGCCGGCAGGCGGTTGAGAATCAGGTAAGCATACTCAATGTGAATATCCAGGTCGCGGCTCATTTCAGCAATGCGGCGGGCAGCGGCTAATCCACGCTGCGAAGGATCGCTGACAATGAGCAAATGCTGCACATCGCGGGTGGTGCGGCGGCTGAGGTGCTCCATGCCAGCCTCGTTATCAATCACCACATAAGCATAGTGGCGGCTCAGGCTGTCTATCACCTCACGCAGGTTGTGGTTGACAGCGCAATAACAACCGGGCCCCTCGCCGCGCCCCATGGCAATCAGGTCAAAACGGCTGCCCTCGGCCAGCGAAGAACGGATGTGATATTCCAAATAGTCGCGTTTGTTCATACCGCCTGGCAGGCTGCCCATGGCCGCCCCGCCCTGCGCCAGCGACGCCTTAACCTGCTGAAGCATCTCCTCGCGGATATCCCCCACCGTCCATTCCAGTTCCAGCCCCAGCACCATGTTCAGGTTGCTGGAAGGGTCGGCGTCTATCGCCAGAATGCTGCCAGGTTGGTTTTGAGCCAGGTATTTGATAACCATCGCCGCAACAGTGGTCTTGCCCACACCGCCTTTACCTGCCAATGCAATCGTCACCGTCATACCACACTCCTGAAAAACAGACCATTCACATCATCCAACCAGGCTGGTCAGTTGGTCTGCCAGAGACTGCGCCGCTGCGCGCAATGCTGGCGCATGATCATAAACCGGCAAACCCAGTCGGTCGGCATCCTGCACGGCTGGGTCGGCGGGCAAAAAGCCCAGCACCGGCAGACCGGGCGTTTCGGATTGTAGAAAAGCTGCCTCGTCGGCATGACGCACCTTGCTGCCCACCAGATACAGGCGCGTTAGCCCAATATCGGCTGCCAGTTTTTTAATTTGCGCAGCCGCGCCCAGGCTGCGGCGGGTTGGCTCGCTCACAACCAGCATGGCGTCTACAAAGTCCACCGTAGCGCGCCCTAAATGTTCGACCCCTGCGTACATATCCAACAGCAGTACATCATCCTTGCGGAACATCAGGTGGGTAAACAGGGTTTTGAGCAAGGCCGCCTCTGGGCAAATGCAGCCAGAGCCGCCCGTCTCGACTGCGCCCATCTCCAGCAGGCGCACGCCGCGATGGCAAACACTAAAACGCTCTGGAATATCATCCACGCGCGGGTTGATGGTGAAAAAGCCGCCCAATTGCCCCTTGCGCGCGCCCGTGCGCTCATAAATCAGATCTTCCATTTCCGCAATTGGCGCAAGTTGGGCGCGCAGCGCATCTGGAAAGCCCAGCGCCCCCGCCAGGCAAGGTGACGGGTCGGCATCTACCGCCAGCACTTGCCTGCCCTGGTTGGCATACACCTGCGCCAACAACGCAGTGAGCGTGGTTTTGCCCACGCCGCCTTTTCCTGTGATGGCAAGTTTCATATTTTCATTATAACCAGCCGGGCGTCAACACAACTGGACATTTGTCCACTTTTTGTGTGACATTTAGTACAAACTATCAAATTTGCAAAGTGCTATGATGTATTTAGGTTTTATCTACCCGTTAGACCAACATGCCTATACTCACAAGGAGGAGTGATGATGCAGACTTCTACCTTCGATGCGCCTGCCCTATACGGTGACCACCATGTGACCGAGGTCAGGCGATTATTATTCCAGGCAGAGGGGGTATTAGACGTGTATGCAAGCAGCGCCTTCAGAGTAATTCAAGTGCAGTTCGACGAAGCCAAAACAAGCCACCAGGCGCTGACACAACTTTTGGAAGACGCCGGATACCTGGGCGACCTGCCGCTGCCCACCGAAATCAACACCGCAGCCGAAACCAACAGCCACTTCAGGCACACCGCAACCTACGAAACCATCAAAAAGACCGTTCGTTTTGGACACAATGTGCCTTACGCTGGCCGTCCACTGTGGAATTGCCCTGGGATGGGGGTCATCCGCAAAATGGATGAGGAGGAATAAGCCATGCCCAAAAAACGTGAGATTAAGGAATACACCATAGACACCGCTGCGCAACAAATGTTGATACGCGCCGAAACGCTGGGCGTAAGCACAGCCTTTACCCGCGCCGATGCCATGCCCCCTTGCAACATTGGCGGTGCAGGCATGTGCTGCAAACAATGCGGCATGGGACCGTGCCGGCTGACCAAAAGCGGCGACGTGGGCGTATGCGGCGCAACCATTGACACAATCCAGGCGCGTAACCTCACCCGCGCCATTGCGGCCGGGGCAGCCGCGCACTCCGATCACGGGCGCGATATGGCCTTCACGCTCAAGGCGGCCGCCAACGGTGAAGCAGAAGGCTACCGCATCAAGGACATTGCCAAACTGCGCCTGGTTGCCAGTTATTACGACATTCCTATCGAGGGGCGCGCGCCCGAAGCAATCGCCAACGACCTGGCAGACCTGTACATTAGCCAGTTTGGCCAACAGCGCGGCGAGGCAGCCCCCGTGCGGCGCGCGCCAGTAAAACGCCAACAACGCTGGCACGAATACGGCGTTGTTCCGCGCGGTATAGACCGCGAAGTGGTCGAAGCCCTGCACCGCACCCACATTGGCGACGACCAGGACCCCGAACACATTTTAGAACATGCCATCCGCACCGCCCTGGCAGATGGCTGGGCAGGCTCGATGATTGCCACCGATATTTCCGACATTCTATTTGGCACGCCCGCGCCCATCTTGGGGCAAGCCAACCTGGGCGTACTAAAAGAGAACATGGTCAACGTAGTCGTACATGGCCACGAGCCAACGCTTAGCGAGATGATTGTAGCGGCCTCGCAAGACCCGGAAATTATCGCCTATGCCCGGGCCGCCGGGGCCGAGGGCGTACAACTGAGCGGAATCTGCTGCACTGCCAACGAAATCCTCATGCGGCAGGGCATTCCGGCCGCGGGCAACTTCCTGCATCAGGAACTGGCCATCATGACCGGCGCAGTAGAAGCGATGGTGGTAGATGTGCAGTGCATTATGCAAGCCCTGGTAGAACTGGCCAAAAACTTCCACACCAAAATCATCACTACCTCGCCCAAAGTTAAAATCAAAGGCGCAACCCACATCGAATTTGACGAACATCATGCCCTGAGCATTGCCAAACAAATTCTCAAAGCCGCCATAGACAACTTCAAAAACCGCGGCGAAACCCACATCCCGCATATCAAAGAAAACCTGATACCTGGCTTCTCGCAAGAATACATCAACTACATGCTGGGCGGCTCGTACCGCGCCAGTTTCCGCCCGCTAAACGACGCCATCATGAGCGGACGCATTCGCGGCGTGGCCGCCATTGTGGGCTGCAACAACCCCCGCTCCAGTCAGGACTACCTGCATACCAGAGTCGTAAAAGAACTGCTCAAACAGGATGTGCTCATTGTGCAAACGGGCTGCGGCGCCATTGCCTCGGCCAAACTGGGATTGCTGCTGGGCGAAGCCGGGTTAGAGCAGGTAGGCGCGGGCCTGCGCGAAGTATGCGAAACGGTGGGCATTCCGCCGGTGTTGCACATGGGTTCATGCGTAGATAACACCCGCATCCTGACGGTGCTGACGCAAATGGTCGAAACCGGCGGACTAGGCGACGATATTGACCAGATTCCCGCCGTGGGGCTGGCCCCCGAGTGGATGAGCGAAAAAGCCCTGGCAATCGCCACCTACTGCGTGGCCAGCGGCGCATACGTCATCTTTGGCGGAGCGTCGCCCGTAAGCGGCATGCCAGATCGGGTAGAAGGCAGCGACCTGGTACTGCGGTACATATCCCAAGGCTGGGAAAAGAAATACGGCGGCAAACTGGAATTTATCGCCGACCCCGATGAAATGATACGCAAAACGCTAGAGCACATAGACAAAAAACGCGCCGCGCTGGGCCTGCCTGCCTGGGAGCCCAACCGGTTTGGGCGCTCTGGCGACGCCAAAATGCTGGCAGTAGAAGCCCTGCCGCTCGAAAAAAAGCGCGCGGCCATTTATGGCGCAGCAGTGAATTGAAGGAGGCACGCCATGTCACGCTATATTGCCACCCGCGCCATTCGCGGCGCAAACGCTCTGGTTACCGAAGCCGAATTCATGCTGAGCAAAGCCCTGGCAGAGAAGGGCGCAGAAACCTCCATTGCGTTCCCAAACACGGCCTATTACCTGCCCACCATCTACGGGCTAACTGGCATCGCTGTTGAAAAACTGGGGCAACTGAAAGATGTGCTGGCGCACGCCCGCAGCCTGCTGCACCCTATCCCTGCTGCACGCTATTGGACCCCCTACCTGGGCGAAACCCTGGACGCCGGCATGGCCACCCTGCTGGCAGCGGAGTCTATCGAAGCCATCCGGTTTATCTATGGACTGCAACCCGAACCCCGCCCCGGATTCACCCTCTCTGGCGGCACATCTTACCCCCACCTGGAAGAAAACGGACACCTGAACGGCCCCATAGACGACATCCGCCTGCGCGCGTGGGGCATTCAACTGGTAGATGGACGCATGCCCGGCTTTGCGGCCATCGTCGGGTGCGCCAAATCGAACGCCGTTGCTGTAAAAATCGTCAACGAACTGCAAAAGCGCAATATCCTATGCTTTTTGTGCGGCAACGTAAATGGACGCTCCATCATTGACCAGTTACAAGAAGAAGGCGTGGAACTTGGTTACAACACCTACACCGTACCTTTTGGCACCGACACCATTAGCGCCATTTACGCTTTGGGTTTTGCTACCCGCTCCGCGCTCACCTTTGGCGGTCTAAAGGCCGGGCAAGCGCGCGATATTTTGCTCTACAACAAAGAGCGCGTCTTTGCTTTTGTGTTGGCCCTGGGCGAAGTGGACGACCTGAAATACGCCGCCGCAGCCGGGGCAATCAACTATGGCTTCCCGGTCATTGCCGATACCGTTATCCCAGAAATTTTACCCACTGGCGTCACCACTTACGAGCATGTCGTCTCGATGCCTTTCGACCAGATTGACGGGCAAGACGACCTGGAGCGCGCCGAAAAACTGGTACAAAAATGTATTGAGGTGCGCGGCGTAAAAATCAAAATGACCGAAGTGCCCATCCCCGTACCCTACGGCTCGGCATTTGAAGGCGAAGTGGTACGCAAAGCCGACCTGCGCGTAGAGTTTGGCGGCAAACACAGCCGCTGCTTCGAGTACCTCTACACCGCCCCGCTGGAAGAAGTGACCGATGGCAAGGTGGAACTGATAGGCCCAGACTTTAGCGCTATTCCGCCCCAGGGCAGCATGAGCCTGGGTATTGTGGTGCGCGTGGCCGGCCGACAAATGCAAACCGACTTCGAGCCAGTGCTAGAACGGCAAATTCACTACTTTGTCAACGGCGCCAGCGGCATACAGCACGTGGGACAGCGCGATATCGCCTGGATTCGCATCTCCAACGCTGCCGCCGAAAAAGGCTTTAGCCTGCAAGACATTGGCAAAATTTTACATGCCCGCTTCCACGCCGATTTTGGCGCGATTGTAGATAAAGTACAAGTCACGCTCTACACCGACCCGGCCGAAATCGAAAAATGGTTAGCAATCGCCCGCACCGCCTACGACTTCCGCAACAAGCGCCTGGCCGACCTGACCGACGACAAAGTAGAGGAATTCTACTCCTGCACGCTCTGTCAGTCGTTTGCGCCCAACCACGTTTGCGTAGTCAGCCCGCAGCGCCTGGGGTTGTGCGGCGCATATAACTGGCTGGACTGCAAAGCCTCTTACAACATCAACCCCACCGGGCCCAACCAGCCCATCAAACTGGGCAGGCAACTAGACCCCATAAAAGGTTACTGGGAAGGCACCAACGCCTACGCAAAAATTGGCTCGCACGGCGTGGTGAACGAAGTGGCCATGTACTCCATTATGGAAAACCCCATGACGGCCTGCGGCTGCTTCGAGTGCATCGTCATGCTCATTCCCGAAGCCAACGGCGTGATGGTCGTCAGCCGTGAAGATACCAGCATGACCCCCGCGGGCATGACCTTCTCTACCCTGGCGGGCATTGCTGGCGGCGGGTTGCAAACCCCTGGCGTAATGGGCGTGGGCAAGTTTTACCTGGTAAGCCCCAAATTCATCTCCGCCGATGGCGGTTTTAAGCGCGTGGTGTGGATGTCTTCCATCCTCAAAGAAACCATGGCCGACGAACTGAAAGCCGTCGCCGAACGTGAAGGCGACCCAGACCTGATCGAAAGAATCGCCGACGAGCGCTATGTCACCACCGTTGAAGAACTGCTGGCCTGGCTAGAAGCCCACGAACACCCCGCCATGCTCATGGCGCCCATGTTCTAAACGCCATGCGCCCGCTTCTCGTCCGCGACCTGATGACCGTTGGCGTGCCCACCTGCAAAACCAGCACGCCCATTGTGGATGTAGCCCGCTTCATCCTGGAGCATCACATCGAAGAAATGGTGGTGCTGGACGAAGAAGGCCACGGGGTGGGTGTGGTTGGCTGCGAAGAACTTGTAGCCGCCTACGGCAAAGAAGACGCACAATCTCTGACCGCCGAAGCCGTCATGCGCGAAGGCGTGCCCGAACTACCCGCCGACCTGCCCCTGGCCCTGGCAGCCCAAATGATGCGCGACCAGCGCATCCGCGCCGCCTACATGACGCACAACGCCGCAGGAATCACCTACCCGGCCGCGTTCCTTTCCTACCACCACATCCTGCGCGCGCTGGCCGCAAAAGATGAGCAAGACCTCAAAGACCTGGGCATTGCCGCCGCGCGCAAATCGCCCATTCAGCAATTCATCGAAAAAAGAGATGAAGCCAGGAAAAAAGCAGGTTTGATCAGGTGAGAAAGGATTCTTGTAGACACGCAGACAAACACCTTGTTTGCCAGTGCACTTGTTCGCTTACACATCAAGGAGCAACAACATGCCAATTGAAATCCCAAAAGACAAATGGAACGGTAAAGTCCGCGAAGTGCGCATTGGCGCCACCGCCGCCGAGGGCGGCACACGCGCCAAAACTGTCGTCGTGGGCGGGCAAACCAGCATGCCCTACCTGCATTTCGAAACAGCCACCCCCAACCCCCCCGTCATTGCCATCGAAATCAAATCGCGCAAACCCGAAGACTGGTCGCCCCTGCTCTACCAGGCCTGGGGCGAAGCCATGCAACACCCCGCTGACTGGGCTCACGCCGCCCAAATCGCAGGCGCCGACCTGCTGGCACTCTGGCTCACGCCAGAAGACACGCCCCAAGATGCCGTGCAAGCCGTCAAAAGCGTGCTAAACGCCAGCGGACTGCCGCTTATGGTCTTTGGCCCCGGACAGGCCGAAAAAGACAACGACCTGCTGGTGGCCGTCTCCGACGCCGCCAAAGGCGAACGTCTGGTGCTGGGCATTTGCGAAGACAAAAACTACCGCACCATCGTTGCTTCGGCGCTGGCCAACGGGCATCTGGTAAGCGCCCGCACCCCCATGGACGTCAACCTGGCCAAACAACTCAACATCCTCATCACCGACATGGGCCTGCCCCCCGACCGCATCCTTATGGATCCCACCACCGGCGCGCTCGGCTATGGCATCGAATACGGCTACTCGGTCATGGAACGCCTGCGCCTGGCCGCCCTGCAAGGCGACAGCATGACCCAACTGCCCATGATTGTCACCCCCGGCTTCGAAGCCTGGAAAACCAAAGAAGCCAAAGCGGGCACAGGCGTACCCGAATCGTGGGGCGACTGGCTGCAACGCAGCATCCACTGGGAAACGCTCACCGCCCTCACCCTGCTCGAATCCGGCGCCGATATTGTGGTTTTACGGCATCCGCACAGCGTGCAACGCATAAAAGCCGCCATAGCCGAACTGATGAGCGCATAAAACATTACGCCGCTGTTCCGTTAGCCCCATTACATCATTCAAAACATCCCGGCGGTCTCACGGACAAACGAAAGGAAAAACCATGGCACTCTCTGGCATTCAAATTTACAAACTGCTGCCCCAAACCAACTGCAAAGAATGCGGCTTTCCCACCTGCCTGGCCTTTGCGATGAAACTGGCCGCCAAACAAGTGGAACTGAGCGCCTGCCCCTACGTCACCGAAGAAGCCAAAGCCCAGCTGGCCGAATCCTCCACCCCACCCGTGCGCCTCATCACCCTGGTTGGACCAGGCAGCGAAACAAAAGCCGGTAACGAAGTGGTGCTCTACCGCCACGAAAAGACCTTCTACAACAAACCAGGGCTATTCGTGCGCGTCAAATCCTCCGCGCCGGTCAACATCGCTGCTACAGAAGCCTACAGGGTCAACTATGTAGGCATTGATTTCAGCGTAGATGGCTACGCCATAGAAGCCGACGCCCCCGCCGCCTTTGCCGATACCGTCAAAGCAGTGCGCGCTGCCAGCAAACGCCCCCTCATCCTGGTCAGCCCCGACCCGGCCGTCATCCAGGCTGGGTTGGCCGCCCTGCCCGGCGAAAAGCCGCTCATCGCCGCCGCTACTGCCCAAAACTGGCAAGCCATGGCCCAGGTGGCCAAAACCGCCAGCGCCCCCCTGGCCGTAGAAGCCGAAACGCTAGACGAACTGGCCGACCTGACCGAAAAAATAAAAGCCCTGGGCGTCGAAGACCTGGTGCTCTGCCCCAAAGCAACGACCCTGGGCAGCATGCTGGCGCTAAACACGCAAATTCGCCGCCTGGCGCTCAAAAACGTGCGCGCCCTGGGTTACCCCATCCTCACCTTTGCCTGCGCCGCCAGCGACGAAGCCGCTGCCGCCGCCCAGGCCATTGCCAAATATGCGGGCTTTGTGGTGCTGGGCGACTTTGCCCCCGAAAAACTCTACCCGCTGCTCGTGCTGCGCGAAAACATCTACACCGACCCGCAAAAACCCATCCAGGTACAGCCAGGCATCTACGAAATCAATAACCCCCAGCCCGAAAGCCCCGTACTGGTCACCACCAACTTCAGCATCACCTACTTTGCCGTCGCCAACGAAGTAGAAAGCAGCGGACTGCCCGCCTGGCTGCTGGTCACCGATGCCGAGGGCATGTCGGTGCTTACGGCCTGGGCCGCGGGCAAATTCGACGCCGAACGCATTGCCAAAGCCATCAAAACCTTCAACATCGAAAGCAAAATTGCCAAAAAACGCGTCGTGCTGCCGGGTCATGTGGCAGTCCTTTCGGGCGAGCTGGAAGAAGAACTGCCCGGCTGGGAGATTCGCGTTGGCCCGCGCGAAGCCGTAGATTTGCCCGCCTTCATCAAACAAGCCCTAAACTAACCCCAGCGTTTCCTATGCCGCTTCACTGGATGGACGTTTCACACCTTTCGTTCAACAGCCTGCTCTTGCTAGAGCAGGTACAGATCAGCTGGCTGCCCGGCGCCGTCCCCGAAAATGACCTCTCCACCGCGCTCAAAGCCAACCCGGTCGTGGAATGGTATCTGCGCGCAAAGTGCCCCGACATTGCCTACTGGCTGGATAAAGTGATGCTAATGCAAGACCCGCACGCCCCCACCCCAGAGCGCATCCGCCAGGCCGAACTATCCGTCATGCGCGCCATCGAAGACTGGCTGGTATACGTCACCTACCCGGCAGTGTACGACGCCCAACCCTTCCTCAACTGGGATTCGCGCGAACTGCTCAACCTGACCGACTTCCACCGCAAACTGGTGCTGGATGTGGGCGCAGGCACCGGCCGCCTGACCTTCACCGTTGCCCCCCAGGCCTACGCCGTGTTTGCCGTCGAGCCAGTAAGCAACCTGCGCGCCTACATGAAAGCCAAAGCGCGCGACAAAGGGCTAAAAAACGTCTTTCCGGTAGATGGTCTGCTCACCGACCTGCCCTTTCCAGACAGTTTCTTTCACATCAGCATGGCCGGGCACGTCTTTGGCGATAACCCGCCCGAAGAGCACAGCGAACTGCTGCGCGTGACCGCCTCTGAAGGCATGATTATCCTTTGCCCCGGCAACAACAATGTGGACAACCACATTCACGCCTTTCTCACCGAACAAGGCTACCACTGGTCCACTTTCGAAGAACCCCGCGACGGACCCAAACGCAAATACTGGAAAACCGTCTTCAAATAAATGTCGTACCATACTGTCACCTTCACCACCCCTCACGGGCAAACAGCCGTCGTCAGCGTGCCCACTGGCGCGCTCATCAGCGATGCGGCCAGCCAGGCAGGCATAGAAATTGGCCAACCCTGCGGCGGACAGGGCCGCTGCGGGCGCTGCGCCGTGCAGGTGCTGGCAGGCAGCGCCCGGCGGCGCTCTACACTGCGGCTTAGCCCCGAAGCCATCCAAAACGGCTATGCCCTGGCCTGCCAGAGCGTGGTAGAAGATGACCTGACGGTGCACGTCCCCGCCCAGGAAAAAATTGAGCGCAACCTGACCAGCGACCGGGTCGCCGCCGAAGTGAGCGTGCCCGATGGATACGCCTTCACCTGGTCGCAGCCCATTCGGCGCGTCAACGTGCGCCTGCCCGAACCCTCGATGGACGACCAGACCGACGACTGGAGCCGCCTGCAAACCGCCCTGCGCAAGCAACACAACCTGCACAACGTTGCCTGTTCGGTGCGCATGCTGCGCCAGATTGGCCCCGTGCTGCGCCAGGGAGCGTGGGAAGCCCACGCCATCCTCGACACCAGCAACCCACACGCCCCCCAACTGATTGACCTGCGCCCCGGACTGTGCGACCCCGACGCCCCGCTCTACGCCGCCGCCATAGACATCGGCACCACCACCGTCACCTTCTGGCTGGTAGATTTGCTGGATGGCAAAGTGAAAGCCCAGGCAGCCGAGTACAACGGGCAAATTGCACGCGGCGAAGATGTCATCAGCCGCATCATCTACGCCTCTAAAAACGGCGGCGGCGTAGAAATGCAGCGCCGTGTAGTCGAAACAATCAATCACCTGTGCCAAAGCGCCTGCAAACGCGTCCATGCCGCCCCAGCCGAAGTCATCAAAGCCTGCATCGCCGGAAACAGCACCATGATCCACCTGCTGCTCGGCATACCCGCCGCCTCTATTCGACTCTCACCGTTTGTCACAGCCGTCAACCACCCGCCCCCCGTGCCCGCCTGCGAACTGGGGCTGCATTTTGCCCCCAACGCCATCATAGACTGCCTGCCCGGCGTAGCCAGTTACGTCGGCGCCGACATCACCGCTGGGGTGCTTGCCAGCGGCATGGATAACACCGACCAAATCACGCTCTTCATAGACGTGGGCACCAATGGCGAAATTGTACTCGGCAACCGCGACTGGCTGGTCACCTGCGCTTGTTCGGCCGGGCCGGCCTTTGAAGGCGCAGGGGTGATAGATGGCATGCGCGCCACCAGCGGAGCCATCGAAGCAGTGTGGATTAACAGCGCAACCTGCGAACCCAGCCTGCGCGTCATTGGCGGCGGCAAACCGAAAGGGATATGCGGCTCTGGGCTAATTTCACTGCTTGCCGAACTCTTCCTGACCGGCATACTGGATAAAGCCGGAAACATCAACCTCAACCTGCCCACCCCGCGCGTGCGCCAGGGCAAACACGGCGGCGAATATGTGCTTGCCTGGGCGCCCCAAACAGCCCACGGGCGCGACATTGTGCTGACCGTGGTAGACGTGGATAACCTGTTGCGCGCCAAAGCCGCCATTTATGCCGGGTTTACCGTGCTGGCCGAACAGGTGGGCATCTCGCTCGATTCTGTGGAACAAATGTTGATCGGCGGCGCATTTGGCAAATACATCAACGTTGAAAAAGCCGTGCAAATTGGGCTGCTGCCCGACATGCCCCTGGAAAAATTCCAATTCCTCGGCAACACCGCCATCAAAGGCGCTTACCTGGCCCTGCTCGATTCCAGCCAGCGAGAGCGCATCAAAGAAATTGCGCAGCGCATGACCTACATTGAACTTTCTGCCGATAACACCTTCTACGAAGCCTTTACCTCGGCTTTGTTCCTGCCACACACCGACCTTTCACGTTTCCCGTCGGTGCAGGCGCTCTTTGCCGCCCCCACCCCAACCCACAGCCCTGCCAGTTGAAACGCACACCTCAAAAAAACACGTTCTCACAAACAGGAGGCACCATGTACATCATCGGCGAAAACATTCACATCATTTCCGAAAAAGTCAAAGAAGCGCTCGCCAACCGCGACCGCGAATTCTTCATGGATTTAGCCGTGCGCCAGGTAGAAGCCGGAGCCAAAGCCATAGACATCAACCTGGGCCCGCGCAAAAAAGACTGGGCCGAAGTCTTCCCCTGGATTGTCGAAACCATCGAATCGGTCGTAGATGTGCCGCTCTCGATAGACACCACCAACATAGACGGCATGGAAGCCGCGCTCAAAAAAATCACCAAAGCCCAGCCCATCCTCAACTCCACCTCGGCCGAACCCGAACGCCTGGAAAAAGTCCCCCTGCTGGCCAAAAAATATGGCGCAAAAATGATTGCGCTCACCATGGGCGCCAGCGGCATCCCGGTCGAAGCCGACGCACGCGTCGAAATTGCCGTAGGGACAATCATCCCGCACCTTATGGAAATTGACTTTCCAATGGAAAACCTGATCATTGACCCGCTGGTGCTAACCACCAACGGCTGCCAGCAATACTGCCCACAATTGATCGAAGCCGTGCGCATGCTCAAATACGCCTGGGACCCCGCCCCCATGATTTCCGTTGGGCTCAGCAATGTCAGCAACGCCGTCCCGCCAGAAAACCGCCCGCTCATCAACCGCGTTTACCTGGCTATGCTGATGGGCGTTGGGCTGGAAATGATGATTGCCAATCCATTCGACGAAAAACAAAACCAGGTCATCCGCTGGATAGAAACACACGACACCGCTACCCCCCTGGCCGCCGTATACAACCGCATTGCCCAGCGCACTCAGGAAGGTGAAGACCCCCAACCCGAAGACTTCGACATGAGCGACCCAGAGCAGGCGGCCATCTGGAAAACCACCCAAATTTTGCTCAACAAAGTCATCTACGCCGACGCCTACCTGGCCAACTAAAGCCTGCGCAAACAGCGTCGGCGTCTTTTTTGCACACAAATTGTGATTTTCATCACAAAGCCTCTTGCAAAGAGGCACCAGGGAAGGAGGTCCCTATGCTGGCCGAAAAGAACATGAACGTGGATGAACTGCTGGCAAAGGCGCAAAAGCCCTCGGCCGATGCCCTCAAACTGCACCCATACTACCGCGGCAAAATCGAAACCGTACTCAAATGCAGTGTGCGGAGTT
>FWPV01004006.1_pt1 | contig 32128 bp, 37 predicted proteins | sample 2228371 | NCBI WGS metagenome assembly FWPV01 (sample SAMEA103939776, study PRJEB20133) | metagenome
CAAGGGACCCTCGGCCACCATCAAGACCCATCACAATGTCGGCGGACTGCCGGAAAAAATGCAATTGCAGCTGGTCGAGCCATTGCGCGAGCTGTTCAAGGATGAAGCAAGACTGGTCGGCAGAGAGCTGGGCCTGCCCGAACGGATCATCATGCGCCACCCCTTTCCCGGCCCCGGATTGGCCATCCGACTGCTGCGCGACGTAACCTCGGAAGACCTTCAAATTCTGAGGGAAGCAGACAGCATTGTGCTTGAAGAAATGCAGGCTTCCGGCTGGTACGACAAAGTCTGGCAGGCGTTTGCGGTTCTTCTGCCGGTCCGCTCCGTGGGGGTTATGGGAGACGAGAGGACCTACGATCAGGTCATTGCGCTGCGGGTCGTGGAGAGTGTCGACGCCATGACCGCCGATTGGGCCAGGTTGCCTTACGAGCTTCTGCAGAAAATCTCCAACCGCATAATCAATGAAGTGAACGGCGTCAATCGGGTCGTTTATGACATCTCTTCCAAACCTCCCAGCACAATTGAATGGGAATAGCTCTGGAATTCCGGCTGTCATCCCATGGCCTTCAAACAAAACACCGAAGCGAGTCGACGTTGCTACCGCTTGAGTCATCAGAGCAAAGCCGGGTGGGTTTCATTTCAGGTCAAGTATCGAGAAACCGATCTTTGGATCCGGGCACGGCAGGACTTGTCAAAGGAAGCGACCTCGACGGTTCTGACCTGCCGTCACCAGCTGGAGCACTACATTGCCCAGCACCCCGAATTCCTCCAGGCAATGGAACCCCTTCCCGGTGACCGGGCTGCGCCGGAGCTGGTTCGACACATGCTGGAGGCCTCCGGCAAGACGGGCGTCGGTCCCATGGCGAGTGTGGCCGGGGCAATTGCTGAATCGGTGGCACGTCGCCTCAAGCAGTTCACCAGCGAGGTCGTCGTCGAGAATGGGGGCGACTGCTATCTCGACCTGCAGGAAGATGCCACGGTAGGTGTTTACATCGAACCAGACTCGCCGTTCCATGATAAAGTCGCCCTGCAGTTTACTGCCGACCGGTTTCCCTTGAGCATATGCACTTCCTCGGGAACCATTGGACACTCTATCAGCTTCGGCAGCGCCGATGCCGTTTCGGTTGTGGCCGGGAACGGCGCTTTGGCGGATGCAGCCGCCACGGCTCTGGGCAATCTGGTGCGCGGTCCCGCCGACCTGCCTCGAGCCCTGGAGCGAGCCACGCACATTCCCTCCCTCGAGGGAGTCCTCATCATTGTAAAGGACAAAATGGCCATCTGGGGCAAACTTGAACTCACTTCGCTCCCTCGGCGGTGAGCCCGTTGTCAGACCACACCCAATCCAAAAAACATCTTGAGTTTTTGTGCTTCGTTGCTATAGTGGCAAAACCGCTTAGAAAAAGGCTTTGCACTGTTCGAGGCGGGCAGGATGGGTTTGTGCGGCAGCCTCGCAGGCTATCGCCGCGGCCACATTATTGAACGAATGGCGAGAGAGCCTCATGCAGAACTTATGGGCGCCCTGGCGCATCGAATATATTCTGGGAAAGCGGGAACCTTATTGCATCTTTTGCCCGGAAGGCGATGGTCTTTCCGATGAAGAGCGGCTCATTCTCTATCGCGGTCGGACGACCATGGTCATGATGAACAAATATCCCTACAATAACGGGCACCTTCTGGTTGCCCCCTGGCGGCATCTGGCCGGCTTGCGGGAACTCAGCGAAGATGAAATGATCGACATCATGCGCTGGGTGACCACCTGTACGGTCATCCTGCGGCGGGTGATGCGGCCCGAGGGCTTCAACGTAGGTCTCAATCTGGGGGCAGCCGCCGGCGCCGGGGTCGAAGACCATCTGCATTTCCATGTTGTGCCTCGCTGGCCCGGCGACACCAATTTCCTCACCGTCTTTGCCGACGTCAGAAGCATTCCGGAACACCTCCAGCAGACCTATGCCAAGCTTCGACCTCACTTCGAAAAGGAGAGCAATTCATGAAATTATTCAAGCTCATTACGGGCGGGTTAGTCATGCTGGTCATAGGGCTCTTTTTCTGGCAAAACGTCCCTACCTTTACGACTCCACTCCCGTTCCAACTCAACCTGTATATCAAGGAACACCTGCAATGGAGCCTGCAGGTGTACGTCCTGCTGGTGCTGGCAGGATTTCTGGGATTTGCCGTTGGAATCGTACTGATGCTCAGGCCCTATTTCAACGTGAGGCGTATGCTCGCCCATGAAAGGCAGGAAAAGCTGCAACCGGTGCCGCCTCAGCCAACTCAGGAAGCTCCCCCGGAAAAAGCCCGGGAGAACCTCCAGGAGTCAAAAACCGAATCGGACGGCTAAATCGTCACGCCATATTTGTCGAGATATCCTCGGGGAGTGACCATCCACCCTTTCCACACGTAAGTCGCGCTGTTTCCTACAATCAGCACCGATTGCATATCCACCTCTGCATCAGGGATACGGTCCAGAGTGGTCAAACACCGCCACTGCCCTTCCCGCATTGCGCGGCGCACCAGCGCGACCGGCGTGGTTGGCGGACGGTGCTGCAGAATCACACGCTGTGCCTGGCGCAACAAATGGGGCCGACTCTTGCTGCGCGGATTGTAGATCGCCATAACAAAATCCGCCAGGGCTGCAGCGTTCAGGCGCTTCTCGATGATCTCCCAGGGAGTCAGATGGTCGCTCAAGCTAATGGCTGCGAAATCGTGCATCAGCGGGGCGCCGACCGTCGAGGCTGCAGCATTGAATGCCGCCACTCCCGGAATGACGTCAATGGAAAAGTCGAGCGTTACCGTCGAGGTGTCGCCGCCGTAGGAAACGTTGAGATTCCTTTCGCGACAGAGATCGAAGATGAGCCCTGCCATGCCATAAATTCCGGCATCGCCACTGGAAACGATAACCACGCGCCTTCCGCAAGATGCAGCTTCTATGGCAGCTTCGCAGCGCTCCATCTCTTTGCGCATGCCGCTCGCGTATACGGTTTTGCCCGCTGTCAAGTCGGCAATCATTTGCAGATACAGTTTGTAGCCGACGACCACGTCCGCCTGGATCACAGCATCCAGGGCGATGGGCAGCATATACGAGCGATCCCCTGGGCCAAGGCTCACGACGGTCAGCTTACCCGGACCACCGCCACTGTGACATTTGCCGATTTTTTCTTGGGCACAATGATTTTCCCCTGCTGTGCGCTCAACAGCGCCGTTGCTTCGCATACGCTCGGTACTCCCACATGGACCTTGACTAGATTTGATGGATTGGGCACTGATACCTGTTCCAGGTCAGCTTTGCAATAGAACGCTATGGGCCGATCAAACCTTCTCCCTGTTTCCAAAATTGCCTGTTCATCGGCTTTCAGGTCGATGCTGGCCAGGTTCCTGATAGACAATAATGACAGGTTCGCATCCTTGAAAACTCGCTGGATCAGCGCCAACATTTCATTGGTCGGAGTGCCCCGGTTACAGCCCAACCCCACCACCAGATTGCGGGGACGAAGAATCAGACAGCAAAGATCGGTGGGCGGAAGCTGTTCCGAAACCCATATCCCGACACGGGATTGACCGTCGCGCAGGACATTCAATTGCTCTTTGCTATGCCCCTTTTCTCCAGGTCCCGGCATCCTGCCGTCAGAGAGGACATCATCGGTCCAAAGCACATTGCCTTCCTGCTGCAGATGGGGCTTCAAATGCTCGTAAGGATCGAAGATCCAAATGGTCTCTTCTTCCAGAAAGGCTCGGGCCAGACGAGCGACCATGGCTGAATTTTCAATGGCCAGGTTGGCATCCCGGGCAATCAGATCAATAGCAGGCTTTCCACGAACGTCCGAAGCAGTGGTGATGACCGCTTGACCACCGGTCATGCGAGCGATCCGGCGGGCCAGTGCATTGGCTCCTCCCAAATGGCCCGACAACAGGCTGACTACAAATTGGCCTTGCTCATCCATTACGATCACTGCCGGGTCCAGCGCCTTATGCTCCACTAGCGGCGCAAGGTGACGCACCACAATACCGCTGGCCATGATACAGACCAGCGCATGGTGGTTTGACCAGGCATGGCGAACGGCCTCCTCCAGTTTCTCAAAAACAACCATGTTCTCCGTGGCAGGGCAACCAAGCCTCGAGGGCACATAGCACACGCTTCCCGGGAGCTTTTTTAGGATCTCCAGGGCAAGGCCTGCACCATGGCGAGTGATTGCCAGGATAGCGACGGACAAGCTCGGGATATTAGCTGCTGCGGTAGCCATGGCTGAAGGATTCATCGTAAAGCTTTGATCTTTTGAGCATTCCATGAGAGCGAGCGGCAAATACATCTCCCACCATGATCAGGGCCTGCCGGGAAATGCCGGCCCTCTTCACTGCATCCGCAACATCTTCCAAACTAGTCTCCAACAACCGCTGATCGGGCCATCCCACGCGATACGCCACCACAACGGGAGTCCTGCCCGGATAGGACGACCTCAGCTCGGAGACCACCTTGTCGATCTGCTGAACGCTCAAGTAGATCACCAGGGTGGCGCGATGAGCCGCCAACGAGCCGAGCTGCTCTTTTTCCGGCACCGATGTTCGCCCTGCAAGACGCGTGAGGATCACCGTCTGTGAAACTTCAGGCAGGGTCAGTTCCTGCCTGAGCGCTGCTGCGGCTGCGAACACAGCAGAAACTCCGGGAACCACCCGGTAGGGGATCGCATCTTTTTCCAGGAGCAACATCTGCTCCTGTATGGCCCCGTAGAGACTCGGGTCACCGGTATGCAGGCGCACTACCCTCTCTCCCCCAGCATAACCTTCACACAACAGGGCATGAGTTTCCTCAAGAGTGAGTGAAGCGCTGTTGAAAATAGCGGCATCCGGTTTGCAGTTTTGCAGCAGCGCCCGGGGGACCAGAGATCCCGCATAGACGACGCGATCCGCCTGCTCCAGCAGACGTTGACCTTTGACGGTTATCAGGTCTGGGTCGCCAGGACCGGCCCCGACAAAATAGATGGGATATCTCATTGCATGACTCTCACTCCCTACCGGCCATTGGGGTTGTCGATTAAACGGCGCGCGCCATACGCTGTTTGCAAGCCGCATCACCGGTTCTCAGACGCTGCGGCTGGCGGTCACGATGAACACCGGGTTGAGCGCTTCCAGCCTGATGGTGTTCAAAATAGGTGCAGAGCGGTTAATCTGCACTTGAGCAACTGTCACGTCGAAGGACTTCTCACGCCAAAATTGGCGCACGGCTTCAAGGGTGTCCAGAGTCACGACGGTCTGCACTATTCGCCCACCATCCCGCAGCTTTTCTGCAGCTCGGCTGAGGATAGCGACAAGGTCTCCACCCGCACCCCCAATGAATACTCGGTCGGGATCAGGAAGCCGCTCTAATACATCGGATGCATCGGCGCAAATACTTTCGATTTCAGCACAACCAAAACGCGCCAGATTTTCAACAAGGTCTTGATAGCGATCCTGGTTTCTCTCCACCGCCACCACTTTCCTCAAGGGAACAATGCGAGCGGCTTCGATTGAGACTGACCCACTGGCCGCCCCCAGATCCCAGAGAACAAGATCCGGACGGAGTTGCAGGCTGGCCAGAACAATAGCTCGAATTTCCATTTTGGTGATCAAGCCCGCTTGATGTTGAAATGAAGCTTCAGACATGCCGAAGGTTGTCAGGTTCTGGCCGGCCAACGCCGTGCTCACCGAAGAATTCTCCGCGGGCCGAATCAACGCGATGTTCAGAGGGGAAAAGTCCAGACCCCGGGCTTCGGAAAGAGGAATTTCCCGAATGTTTTCGTCATCCTGCCCGAGATTTTCTCCAACCACCAACACTCTGTCTTGAACGCCCAGCTGAAGCAATTCCCGCGCAACCCTTGCCGGAGTATATTGGGGATCCGTGTACAAACCTATTTTCTTATGGCGCAGCAGCAGGTTCAGCCAGTCTCCGGGTTTCATCGCTTTGCCGCGCCCGTGCAGGCTTACGATCTTAACATCATCCCAGGGCTCCGCCAGGCGGGCGAAGAGATACTGCATGGCGGTGACGTTGGGCAGCACAAGCAGGCGTTCTTTCCCCAGGACCTCTCCCAGCCGCCGCCCGATGCCGAAAAACAGCGGATCGCCTGATGCCAGCACAAGGGTCCTGCGGGATTGGGACACCTGATCGATTTTCTCGAGGGTGTGGTCCAGAGGTGATCCTAAAATGATCTTTTCACCTCGATGCTCGCCGAATTCATCCAGTTGCCGTCGGCCCCCCACCAGGACCTCCGCCCGATCGATCCAGCAGGAGGCGCGCGCGCTGAGGTCGAGCTTTCCCATGCCGATTCCCACCACCACGATGGCGGGAACCTGCCAGACGTCCACGCTCATGGATAAGTTTGGGCAATTCATGAGGATATGTCTACCAACGGTGTGCCGTCATAATTGAATAGAATGACGCGAATTGTCATGGTGTTTTCCGTGATGCGGCGAGAGTTCGACAGGGCAAGTTCTGCCAGTTGCGAAATGACCTCGAAAGCCGCTCGATTCAATAACATTTCGAGGGCGTGTCGCGCCGTGTTCGCTTCCCGGAGCATGGTGCAAAAAAACTCGTCATAGCCCTTCTCTGCAGCCACCCGTGCAATCAAACACAAGTCCAGGGCGGCTTTATGCGCATGCGTGTATGCATGACCATAAGCCATTTTGACCAATTTTCCAAAAAACACACTGTGCACGACCCCTTGAAAATTCATTCTGCGCGCCGCCTGCAAACTGAAAGCGTAAAAATCGGCAATCTGGATGAAAGCCTCGGGAGGCATGTTGGGCAAATAATTCTGTGCCAAACGCTCGCTTTTGCCTCCGGTGCTCAAAACAACCTCTCGGCATCCATTGGATGCAGCTACCGACAGTGCGCTTTCAATGGTCTCCTCATACGCTTCATGGGAAAAGGGCTTGACCAGACCCGTGGTGCCCAGTATCGAAATCCCACCCAGGATGCCCAGTCTGGGATTCAGTGTTCGTTTGGCGAGTGCTCTCCCGTTGGGAACCTGAACCTCGAGTTGCAGCAGAAGGTCCTTCAGACTCTCGGGCAGTCCGGTCAGAGGCAAGAGAATGTGAGGGCTTTCGGGGGGTTTCCAGGTAAACAGGTCGCTCCAACCAAGCTGTTCGCACCCGAGCCACCGGCCGCCCGTCAACTCTTCAACAAGGTTGCGGCACAGCATCCGGCGCGGGACTGGATTGACGGCCGGTTCTCCCACGGCGACGGGCAGCCCGGGCTTCGTGACCACTCCGATTTCGCAAACCGCAACCAGGCAAACTGTCGCACGACTACCGCCGGGCATCTCACCGCCCAATTGCTGCTGCACCTGCGATGTCCCTCCTGTGGCAGGAGAACAAAACACCTTCAATGCCACCCTCAGCTCGGCCCGATGCGTGACGTCCGGGTCATCTCCCGCGTCCTTGATAACGCTCACCCAGCAACTTTTCTTTCCGGTGCCGCCAGCTTCCATCTTTATCGAAATGAAGCAATCGTTCGGTAAACGCACGGCGACCCTCTCCGGCACGCTGCCGTCGCGACAAAGCCTCAGAGCCGCTCGGGCTGCTGCGACCATTGCCGTGCCGGTGCTGAATCCAGCGCGCAAACGTTTTCTTTTTCCCTGGGGTGGTGATGAAGATCTATACATCCTGATAACAAATATGAATTCAAGCCCGGCAATTCGTCACAAGCCCCCGGAACTGATCGGAACGACTCTTGCCGGTGAAACGCAAGGGAGTCGGCAGGGCAGGAGGGAACCCCCTATGCTCGGGCAAGCTCAAAGCCTCTAGGACTCCTCCTTAACCCCGTCTACGGTTTGTCCTTTGATACTTTCCAGGAGCGCGAGCCGCTGTGCAAGCCGTCTCAATTCCCTTTCCTGCCGCGAGCGCTCCAGATCCATGGTCAGCATCTTGATGAGGATCAGCCCCAGGCAAATGATCACTACCAGGATAGGAGGATAATGCACTCCGAAGGGCGATCCGACAAGGTCGACCAAACCGGGAAAAATCCCCAGAATAAGAACAGCAACCGCCACACACAACCACCATAGGGCATATCTGGTATGAAGATAATCGCGGCGCACCAACACCATGATCACACCGGCAACCAGGAGACCCAGCACTGCCGATGTCCATTTATAAGAAATCAACACAAATTCACCATCTATTTTCGGTGCAGCACCAATTTCATTGTCCGAGCCGATTGCCTCAACGCTTGGCAAGGCACAAAATACTGCTTGCCAACATGTACCTGGCAACGACCCACCATGAATTGAAGATCCTGGAAGCTCCTGACAGTCGGGGGCACATTTCCACTTGCTTCTCAACGATGCTCAGCCCCATTCTGCGTAAGAGTATCAACACCCCCAAATCCTGATAATCCAGCAGCGTCGCCTTGCGGGACGCCAACAGGATCATGGATTTCTGATTATAGGCACGGAAACCGGATGTCAAATCCTCCAGGCCTATTCCGGAAAGCCGGCGGAAGATCATCCAGGCCAAGTGGCGTGCCCTGCTGCCTCGCTTGACACACGCACCGATGACCATATCCGCATCCCCGCGTCTAATCGGTTCGATTAGGCCCTTGACGCTGGACGCTTGATGCTGCCCATCGGCATCCATCGTTACGGCGATTCGATAGTCCTTTTTGAGAGCATAGCGCATGCCGGTCTGGATGGCCCCCCAGGCTCCCAAATGAATTGCCAGGGGAAGGACGGTCGCACCGGCCGATCGTGCCGCCTCGATGGTACCATCCGTGCTCACATCGTCAATGACGACAACTTCGCAGTGAAGCTGGGACAATATCTTGCAAACCACTTCTCCTACAGTGGCCTCTTCATTCCTTGCAGGAATGAGAACAACGGGCGATGAACACTGAGTCATTGGCATCCTTTTGACAAAGGAAGAAGTGATCCCGATCCCTTATCCGATCACTCGCACACCGATCCTTGTCTATAAACCAGGTGGCATCCTGAGCCAATGGGACCATTAACCCCTTTTCCAAATTCAATCAACTAAAATAAACACTTCAAATCCCACGCTTATTATCGTATTATTTTGATAATATTATAATAAACTTGCAAAAAACGAAGACCCCGCAAGACGCCGCCACGTCTCACCCTCACATTCTCGAAGCCGCTTCCAGCACACTCCATGAGACGTTCCAGCAGGCGTTGAAACCATGCACCATCAACCTCGCGTGCACCTCCAGAGATCTACGCCATGCCGCGAAGCATTTGGTTCAAGGCAGACTTCTCAGTCCCCATTCTGCTGTAAGAATTGGCCTAGGAGACAGGCCCCGCAAAATTAGAGGCGGCGTCAAACGGTCAAACGCGGCTACTGATACTCATAATGCAGGGGCAGGGCGACGGGCAGGGTGAAAGGGATGTAACTCTCTGCAATTTCACTGGCCTCAAACATCTCCGTGAGTTTATCGTAAACGGGCGACCATTGGAGGCATTCTCCACTTGTGAGCTGTGTCGATACGCGCGGGATGTTGCGCGCCATAGAGCCCCCCAGATAGTATTTGCCGCCACACTTTCTGATGAAGTCCACCCCTCCGGCAAAGTAAGGCACACCCACACATCCCTCCGAATCGAAAGTCAGGTTGGTGGCTTCAATCTCGCCCGTGGTTTGCTTGATGGTCGTAAACTTGCCTATCCCCGGGATAAAAACAACCGCCTCATCCTGCATCTTGCCTCTTTCCACCAAGATACCCAAATACTGCCCCGTCGCGTCATACACATGGATACAGCCGGCGGTGTTGGTTTCCTGAGCAACCGCCGGAAACACGAAGGCAGCGGTTACCGCCAAAATGAGGAGGGAAAGGATAAAAAACCGTCGCATATCGATGTGCCTCCTTATGATATCTTCACACTGGAAAATATAATAACATTGTCTTCTCACGGAAACAAAACTATCGGCACTTGCCGCTGCCATATGCCATATTTCGCCCATTCCATTGGCGAAATCAAGAGGGGGGAACGCGCATATGATTTATGAATTCATCTATCCTTCAGGCCATCGACAGATTGTCAAGCCAATTGAATCGGATGCTCCCGGTACTCCCTTTTATCGATGTCACACCCTTTCTCCCGCCGGAGACTCCCTGGAATTCAAAATCCTGAGTGAAGCGCAGCTGCAGCGGACACTAAAACGAGTGTTGAACATGGGCGGCAGCGTTTTGCAAAAAACCACATCAGACGGGGAGTAACGCTTCAGTCAGCGGATGCACGAATCACTTCCCCCCGGCAGACAAAAGAGATTCCTTGAGCCGAGATTGCCCCAATCATCACACTTTCGACTATGGGGCTGCTCACTTTTTGTTCGGCTTTCCATTGAACCACAAAGCTTGCTCCCAATCCTCCGCTCAGGTCTGATTCCGCCACCTGGAAATGAGTAGAAGCCAGTGATGCCAGCTTGACCGGCTTTTCTACATGCTCTTTAATCAGCTTACCGTCGGAATTATAGTAGTCCACTGCCAAAATTTCGATGGCATGAACCAGATCGGTATTGCGGATACTGAGTGTCGCCGTAAGATCTATCTTTTTAAACTTATTTCCGTAATAGATGAACGAATAAATGGGTACATAAACCGTCTGACCGTTATGCGATTTTGCCTCGCCGGCCAAACAGTGGGAAAAGGCGAAAAAACCCATTGAAAGAACCATCCCACCGAGCACGCAGGCAAAGACGATCGAGAAGCTCTTTATCCGAATTCTTTCCATCGATTCCTCCCTCTTGCGGTATCGCATGGCGCACTCTGATCCAAACCGGAAACTCGTATGGCTTTTTTCACAGGATGAATCCCGTGAAATCATTGACCCGTTTTCTGTCCAAATGCTTCAGGAATTCCACAACCAGCTGCAGGGTACTCAGATAATCCTTGAGGTGGATGATCGAGTTGTGGGTATGAATATAGCGTGCCGGTACCCCCAAAACGGCCGTCGGGACGCCCGCACCATGCAGGTGAATGGCCCGCGCATCGGTACCCCCGCTTCTGCGAACCGCCACCTGGTAAGGGATTTGCAACCTTTCGGCGAGATCGATCAGGGATTGGGTCAACTTTCGGTTCATGATGGCGGAAGGATCCATGAGTCTGATTTGCACACCGCGACCCAGGGAGGCCTGCCTTTCATCTTCACTCACCGCTGGTAAATCGTCGGCCGGAGTGCCTTCCAATACCAGCGCCAAGTCCGGATTTACCCCGAAAACGGCGGTTTGAGCCCCGCGCACTCCCACTTCCTCCTGTACCGTTCCCACCGCGCAGACGGTGCCCGCATGCCGGCAGCTTCCCAGCATATGGACGGCCTGGATGACCAGGGCCATGCCCACCCGATCGTCAAACCCTTTGCACAACAGGTAATCGGGATCGAACATGCGAGCAAAGGGGCTGTAAGGCACAATGGGATCCCCCAGACTGATTTGAAACCTTTGGAGGACCTCCTCCTTATTAGCGGCTCCAACGTCGATGAACATGTCTTCGATGTTCACCAGTCGTTCACGTTCATTTTTCTCCAGCAAATGAGGCGGCTTCGCACCAATCACACCAATAATCTCATCACCTTTTCGGGTTCGTATCCTGACACGCTGTGCAAGGAGCGTATGCGACCACCAACCACCAACGGGCATAAACTTAATGAGGCCGCTCTTGGCGACCGATTGCACCACAAATCCAACCTCATCCATGTGCGCTGTCAGCATCACACATGGGCCGTCAGCACTGCCTGCCTGCCTGCAAAAAACATTACCCGTTCTGTCGCTGTAGACTCTATCACCCAATTCTTCTTGAAATATACCACGCACGGAATCCTCATTACCTGCAGCGCCATGTGCTTCACTCAGTTTGGCGAGCAGCCTCAACGCTTCCTTTTCTATTTCCCGGCTCATTGGCACAGCGCCCCTTGTGTTGACGTTTCATATGGCCTTGCGGCGGCCGGTCACCAGCCGCACCGGCGTGCATGATCCGTGTCTGGCAATCCACGTTCAGTTCAACACTGCCGATAATCCATGCATGCTGCGAGGTTGCATTTCTCGATCAGCAAACTTATATAAATTTCCTTGCAAACACAAGCTGCTCCCCGCCCATGATCAGTCGTGGACGAGCAAGGTTTATTATACACTTTAATCTACACGCATGACCGAGAGGAGTATCAAATGGAAAAATTCGCGGAAAACTACTGGCGATTGCGACTGAAAGATCTCAAGGAAACTCTCGAAGCGAACAACTTTGCAGTGTTCATTGCAGAAAACCGGGAAGAGGCAAAAAAAATTGTATTGGAAGAGATGCTCCCCAAGCTGGATCCCAAGACCATCTCCTGGGGAGGCTCGCTGACCCTTGTCGAATCAGGCCTGTATGGGGCCCTGCAAAACAGATCCGGTCTGGAAGTCATCGACACCTTTGATAAGACCATTGCAGCCGATGAAATGGTTGAACGCCGCCGCAAAGCACTGCTGGCGGACGTTTTCATTACCGGAACCAACGCGGTCACCGAAACCGGGAACCTGGTCAACCTGGATATGATCGGAAATCGCGTTGCTGCCATCACCTTTGGCCCCAAGAACGTGATTGTTCTGGTAGGCCGCAATAAAATCGTTCCAGACCTGGAAGAGGCCATGCTGCGCATAAAGAATTACACGGCCCCAACCAACGCCATGCGCCTCGACAAAAAGACTCCCTGCGTCAAGACTTCGTATTGCGAGGAATGCAAGAGCCCCGACAGAATATGCAATTCCTGGACAATTACGGAAAAGTCTTTCCCCAAAGGCAGAATAAAGGTACTGTTAATCAATGAAGCTTGCGGCATTTGAGCCCTGGGCCGGTATCGCCCCGGTTTGCGCACACGCCCTTGAGGTTGAGGCGCCTCACGGAGGAGCGGGATTCAGGTCGAGACAGCGCCCCCTACGTCACCAATCTGTCATGAGCCAATGTTGAACACCGCAGTGAACAGAACGATCCGATGCACGGCCATCGGCATCGAGTGACAGCATAGAGCACATATGTCTATCTTGTTGACAGTTTCTAACTAATTCATTTTCCTGAATGATTTGATAAATTTCAAACTCAGGTGATAGTTTAGTTGACAGAATAGGCAGGAAACCGTCCGGCAGAAATCTTCCCCGGACTTCCTGTAATGTCGACATTTTTTAGTGTCTTCAGCCAGTTAACAAAAACGTTCAAGAACATAACAACACTTTAAGGCCTGGCACAGCTGTTGCTCAGCTTCCAGTCAGACCCTGGGATGCAGGCAGCAAGAGGAAAGGGCCTAAGACCTTGCCTGTTAGGGGTGGCAGGTCGGAGAGGAAACTCTTCGACCTTGTTAATTTTGTAATCATGCCTCCAAAATCAGTGCTTTATGCAAAAGGATTGCTTTTCTCCCAATTCCTCGATTTCTACCCGGGCTTTTTTTTCCGGCCCTTCTTCCGCAATCCGCAAACCTCTCATGTCGATCCCGTTACCCCCTTCTCGGCCCGGTCGCAAAGCCTCCCCCATTGCGCACTGATTGGCGCGCCCATGGATTCGACCAGGGGCACGCTGCAGTCAAGTGTGCACAAGACATTGCAAGTAGTTCCATTATCGGCTATTGAAGAACTGCCCGGCAGGGATGGAGTGTGCCTGCTTAGTGCCAGGCTTGTAGACATCCAATGCCGGAATATCCGCAATGCCGTCAAGGAAGGTTAATGACCTCTGGACCTGAAAAGTTGGGCCGCCGATCCATTGAAGAAAAAATTCGATTGGCGCATGACCTCTCGGCAAGGTGGGGATCGCGCCTGCGTCGAGATGCACGGATCGGTCCCCGCCTTGCTGCAGTGAGAGAAAACATAGCCGCTTCGCGGCGGGCCATGCTGCAAGTGGGGGTTGCCGCCGCCTGCAGGGCGTGCGAAGAGATGGAAGGGGGGAGCTGTTGCGGTAAGGGCATTGAAGACAAGTACAGCCCCACTTTATTGCTGATGAATCTCTTGTTGGACCGGGTTCTGCCCACGCGACGGTATATGGAGAACAGCTGCTATTTTTTGGGCCCCCGTGGGTGTTCGCTGGCGGCACGCCACGTGATCTGCGTGAATTATCTGTGTGGTAAGATCCGGGAAACCATAGCCATGGAAGACATCATTCACCTGCAAACCATTAACGGCCAGGAACTGGATGCAGTTTTTGCTCTGCATGAAGCCATCAAAAGATACCTATGTGCATGAAGTCGACCACTCTCTCTTTGGCTTCCACCCTCGCCTGCATTGCCGATTTTTATGATGGTTGCAAGGTCGGCTGCGAGGGTTTTGAAGGTTACCGCAAGTCGGCCGACTTGACCAAGTTCATCCGCTGTGCAGACGAGTTGGAAAACGGTCAATTCATCAACCCGCGGCACACGATTTTCGTGGATCTGGGCTGTGCAGACGGGCGAGTCAATCTCTTGATGAGCTATTTTGTCAAAAAATCCATCGGCATCGAGATAGACCCCGATATTCTCGGTGAGTACCAGTCCCATGCCGCAGAGCTTGGCTACCGGTTGACAGAAAATCAACTGACGGTGCCTCCTGCCAACATCTCCCTTTTTGCCGGCAATTCGCTGGCAGACGAGACGTTCCAGCGGATCCGGGCCCACACTGGAGTGAGCTTCAAAGACGTTGACATCTTCTATACTTACATTACACTACATGACGCATTTGCAGCAAAAATCGCCGCCCAGGCAAAAGTTGGATCCTTGTATCTGGTATACGGCTTCAACAAGATTTTGCCTCGTTACGACGGTCTGGAGCTGCTGATCGCTGACGTGGCTTCCCAGGGGATTGCCACCCTGTACCAAAAAACCGCTTAACTGCCTTGTCTGATTTTGTCGGAATCGGCAACCTGTCTTCCTCTGATAAGAGGTGCACGCCATGCCAAAGTTTATCAAGCGGCGGTCGAAGAAATCCGGACTTGCCCCTGGCACCTTGATCCATATCGGCGAAAAGAGAACCGAGCAATCCAAGATAACCTTAATCAAGTATGACGAGACCTCGTCTCAGGAAAAGCAGGTCAAAACCGTCGAGGAGTGCTTTTCCCTGGAGGACGCTCGAACCATCAAATGGATCAACGTGGATGGAGTGCACGAGATCGATGTCATTGCTAAAATTGGCAACCATTACAACCTGCACCCTCTTACCCTGGAAGATGTTCTCAACACAGATCAGCGACCCAAAATCGACGATTATGAGGACTACATCTTCATTGTCCTGAAAATGTTTTACTTCCTTGAAGACGCCGATGAGCTTGCAGTGGAGCAGATCAGCCTGGTCTTCAGGCCGGGCATTGTGATTTCCTTCCAGGAAAAGCAAGGCGATGTTTTTTACCCCATCCGGGAACGGATTAGAAATACCAAGAGCAAAATCACCAGAAACGGCAGTGACTACCTGGCCTACGCGTTGATCGACGCCATCGTCGACCATTACTTTGTGGTCCTCGAGCGGTTGGGAGAAAAGATCGAGCTGCTTCAGGAACAACTGGTTTCCGAGCCCGGTGAACAAACATTGCGAAGCATCCACCGGCTGAAGCGCGAAATGATCTTTCTCAGAAGGTCTGCATGGCCGTTGCGCGAGATCATCAGCAAAATGGAGCGGGAGGAATCGCCGCTCATCCAGGAATCGACGACCGTGTACATCAGGGACGTATATGATCATGTGATGTACGTGATCGATACCATCGAAACCTATCGCGAAATGGTCTCCGGCATGATCGATATCTACCTCACGTCCATGAGCAACAGATTGAATGAAGTGATGAAAGTTCTGACCATCATAGCCACGATATTCATTCCCCTGACGTTTATTTCAGGCATTTACGGGATGAATTTCGAGTACATGCCGGAACTGCGGTGGCGTTGGGGGTATTTCACGATCCTGGCGGTGATGGGAGCCATTTTGATCGGCATGCTCCTCTACTTCAGGAAGAAAAAGTGGCTCTAATGATCCCCCGGCTGCCCCCGAGAACCCATCTGCTGCAAATTCTCCTTCACCACTCTACGCAGGTCCGGCCGAGCAAAATGCAGCATTCATTGAACAGGGGCTCCCTCGCTCAACATTTTTTCGACTTCGCTCCTGGCCCTGTCATAGAACTCGGTTTCGTCTATCGCACCCTTCACGTATTCGCTCCATGAAGAGAAATCGCGGAAAAAACACGCTTGAATGCCGGAATCGTCGCAAATCTGCTTGTAAATTTTGTTGGCCCGCTTTGCTCGTTCCTTTTTCTCGGTTTCTTGCTGTTCATATTTCTGATCCGTTTTCTCAATGACCAGATATTTACCGAAAGTCTCGGAAAACTGCTGCAATTCGTCCCTGGCCCGCTCAGTCAGATCCGCTTCGCTGATCTTTGCATCAAGGTACTCCTGCCAGGCAGCAAAGCTTTGCCAGGAACACACCCGCATCCCCAGATCATCACAGACCTCCTGATAAATCCGGTCAGCTTCGTTCGCACGGTCTTTCGCCTCCCGTACCGAGGTATCACCTTCCTGCGGTCGTCCTGAAGAAGACTTGATCATCACTTTTCCCTCCACCGTAGCATTGTAATTGAGTTGCGCGGCTTAACCCGCGGTCAACTGAAAGTAGGAAAGAACATTAGTGAACCCCTTTCAGCAACGTGTCAACCTTGTTCGCGGGAATCGCAAAGCCGATGTTTTGGGCGTTTTGAACCACGGCCAGGTTAACTCCCACCAGTTCACCGTCAAGATTGAGCAGGGCTCCGCCACTATTGCCGGGATTGATCGAAGCATCCGTTTGCAACAGGCCCGAACACACGTAACTGCAGCTGTTACTGGAGAAATCCCTGTCTTTGCCGCTGATGACCCCCACGGTCACCGAATTTTCCAACCCCAGAGGGTTTCCGATGGCAATCACCGTCTCTCCCACCATGATGTCGTTGAAATCTGCCAGTTTCGGGCTGTTGACGGCATACGGAAGATCGACCTTGAGCAGAGCCAGATCATCAGGCTGGCTTGCCTTGCTGAGTTTGGCCTCCAAAATGGTCCCATCATTGAGGACCACATAGATGTTCCTGGCCTTCATCACCACATGGGCATTGGTAACCACATAGCCGCTGTCACGCACAATGACTCCCGAGCCGATGCTCTTGTATTTCAGGGTACCTTCAAAGTAGGCTCTACCAAAATATTCACTGAAAAACGTGTCCAACTTGCTGCCGTACTCGCCCCACTCGGGAAGTTCTTTCAAATCCAGCACCGTCTCCGTTCTGATGTTGACCACAGCCGGTGCATAGCGTTGGATAACATGGACCACCGGCGTGTTGCGAAGCGATCCACTGTGCGAACTGGAACATGCCATTAGAGCAATGATCGTGGTGCAGGCAAACAATAGCTTGAGTCTCATCATCGATTCCTTTCGCTGCCGGCAGCTGTCTTATTTGCACGAAATCCAGGTCGACCGTCTCCATGGCTATATTCCGGGGTTGAGGTGAGCCCCGCGGCTCGCTTGATTCAACCCGGCCTGCCCGGGACCCGGAATCCTCTCCCTGAAAACCACAGTTTCCTCAAGATTGAGTAAAATAACTTTAACACATACAATGTAAAATTATACGGGTTGAGCGTAAAAGGGTAAATTTTTGCCAAGAGGCGGGGCGGTGACCCGGCAGGAACAGAGGAGCAAAGAAGGCAACATGAAAGCCGTGACATTCAAGCACAAAAGCCTTTGGCTGACGGACAAATCCAGGCCCGTTGTCGAGCAGGATCAAGTCCTCATCAAGGTGGTTATGGCCGGTATCTGCAGCACGGATGTAGAGCTCTTTGAAGGCTACTATGATTTCTCCGGTGTTCCCGGCCATGAATTTGTGGGAATCGTCCATGAATCGCCGGGCGACCCGCGCCTCGAGGGAAAACGGGTTGTCAGCGAAATCAATTGCGGCTGCGGAAACTGCCGCTGGTGCAAGCTCGCCAAGCAACGACATTGTGCCGCCCGTAAAGTGATCGGCATCAAGGACTGGGACGGCGCCTTCGCAGAGTATGTTCGAGTCCCCCTGGAGAATGTTCACCTCGTAGATGAATCCATCAGCAGCGCGGCTGCGGTTTTCGTGGAACCCCTGGCTGCCGCTCTGCAAGCGAGTCAGCAGGTTCACCTTCGCGCCGCCGACAGAATAGCGGTTCTGGGTGACGGCAAGCTGGGGTTATTGACGGCGATTGCCCTGCGGCACTTCAATCCGGACTTGATTCTCATCGGCAAGCACCAGGATAAGCTGGCCGTTGCCGCAGACCAGGGCGTCAAAACATACCGGAGAGCGATTTTCGGGTCGCCTGCAGAGCAAAGAGAAGTTCTCGGGTTTTTTGACATCGTAGTGGAGGCCACGGGCAAGGCGGAAGGCATCAGCGACGCCCTGGAACTCATCAGACCGGAAGGGACCATCGTGGCGAAGTCCACTCTGCACAAGCCTTTCCCCATCCATATGGCGCGCATGGTGGTCAACGAAATCCACCTGGTGGGCTCACGCTGCGGCGATTTCAACCTTGCCCTGGCCTTTCTTAGAAACCAATTGGTGAATGTGCTTCCGCTGATTGAAAAAGTCTATGACTTCACTGACTTTAAGGCTGCCTTCGAGCATGCCCGCCTCGCGGGCAGCAGGAAAATACTCCTGCGCTATTGACCCGCCCCGTCGTGAAACTTGCGATCGCCGCGACATGCGGGTATACCGGTTAAGCATTAGATGTTTCATTATTTGCAGGCCTTGTCGCTGGGTTTCGTCACGCCCAGGCGTGACGAAACCCAGCAGTGACTGCCGGCATAGGAATGCATGTTTCTTTCGTTAACAAGTATAATTTGTTGGTGTTCTCCTCTCGCAAGCAGACATTCAACCCGCGATCCAGGCGGGCCATGAAGAAGGCAGTGACCCCATGGAATATCAGGTGATCATCGTAGGCGCAGGACCAGCCGGCATTTTTGCCGCCCTCACCCTGGCACAGGCCGGCATCGACCGGGTGCTCGTCATCGAGCAGGGAAGAGATCTGTGCGACCGCCAGAGGTCTGAAGACATGTTGTGCGGCTGGGGAGGTGCCGGTGCGTTCAGTGACGGGAAGCTCACCCTTTCCCCCGAGGTCGGCGGCTCGCTGGGGGATTTCATCGATACGAAATCTTTGTACGCTCTTCTCGAAAGAGCCGATGGGATTTACGTGGAACACGGAGCTCCCGATCGGATGTTTGGTGCAATGTCTCCACGCATCGAGGATCTCGCAGACAGGGCCCGGCTCGCGGATCTGGAACTGGTTCCGGTACGCATCCGCCACATCGGCACGGACAATTGCAGGATCGTTTTGGATCGACTGCAAAAGGCCCTGGCGGATCGTGTGGAAATTCGTCCAAGATGTCAGGTGCAGACATTGCTGGTAGAACATGGTCGTATCCGGGGGGTTAAACTGGCAGACGGCCAAATTCTCGACAGTCGCTTCGTAATCGCCGCACCGGGCCGCTCAGGAGCGAGCTGGATGAAAGGTCAGGCGGAGGCACTCGGACTCAAGACCAGGGCGAGTCCGGTTGACATCGGAGTGCGCGTGGAACTGCCGGCGGTGATCCTCAAAGACATCACCGATACCAGTTACGAGTCCAAACTGATTTACTATTCCAAAACATTTGACGATAAGGTGCGCACATTCTGCATGAATCCATACGGAGAAGTGGTGACGGAAAAGAATGGGGAGATCACCACCGTCAACGGCCACAGTTATGCCGAGCGCAAGAGCGCCAACACCAACTTTGCTATCCTGGTGAGCAGTGCCTTCACGGAACCTTTCGACGATCCGATAGCCTATGGACTCTACATTGCACGCTTGGCGAATCTCCTGGGAAAGGGCGCCATCATCCAACGACTGGGAGATCTTCTGGCCGGTCGGCGCAGCAACCACGCACGCATCGCCCGGTGCCTCACGCGGCCGACGCTGGCTGAAGCCATTCCCGGCGACTTGAGTTTCGTTTTCCCGTATCGGCTGCTGTTGAGTATCATTGAAATGCTGCAGGCGCTGGAAAAGCTCGCACCCGGGGTGTATTCGCGACACACGCTGCTGTACGGCGTGGAAGTCAAATTCTATTCCAATCGCATCCATGTGTCCCGTGAAATGGAGACCGAAGTAGCCAACCTGTTTGCCATCGGCGATGGTGCTGGAATCACCCGTGGCCTGCTGCAAGCCTCTGTCAGCGGAATCATGGCAGGGGAAGCCGTTGCTTCTCGATTCAGGCAGTAGCCGACACTTTTCACCAGGTTTAACAAGAAGGAGTCATTGATGCATGAAACCCGGGAACAAAAGGTGCTCGAGGCCATGAAGTCAGCCGGCAAACCCGTCAGACCTGGAGAACTGGCGAAATCGATGGGGATGGAAAGCAAAGCGGTCTCCAAAGCCATCGATGCCTTGAAAAAGAAGGGTAAAGTGGTTTCTCCCAAGAGATGCTATTACGCCCCGGCCGATTGAAGGGGGTAGAAATGACGCACTGTTGACAAATTGCTTGACAACGACCGTCTCTTTTGGCTTATTGAACACCGTTTAGAAAAATCGTCGTTTTTCAGCATCCCGGAACACGGTGCAAATCCGTGACGGTCCCGCCGCTGTGATCGGGGAGGGAATCTGCCTGGAGCTTGTGCTCGGCCACTTTCGAGGCTCACCTCGAGGGGAAGGCGGCAGATTTTTCCATGATCCGAGAGTCAGAAGACCTGCTGAGCAAACGTCGACGGGAACCCGATGGTAAAAGGAACCCGGATGAGCCGGATAACAACCGGCTTGTCCGGGTTTTTTTAGTGTGAGCCCATCGATCGAATCAAAATTTCAACAACTCGAAGGAGGATCGTATGCAGAAGAAAGCTCGAATCATTTCTTATCGTCGTCGTTGCACGGATCTCAACCAGGGAACCGGATTGTCCCATTACATTCTGCTGACTGCCAAGAAAACCGAAAAGAAATAGGAAGGATGCATGATCACTGCACAAAGTATTAAAGAAGCGCCCCGTTATGCCAACACGGGATACGGTCCGCAGTTTGCCGTGCTGGAACTCGGCCTTACCGACCGCGTAGCCGTTGTTGAGCCCGATTCGGCCTTTTGGGCTTTGGTTGCGCGAGACGCCTTGGAAGATGTCCTGGCCGGCAGGCTGGTCACCGATTTTCATGAGCGGCAGGAAGACTTTCGGGTGGAAATGCAGCAGTTGCGCTTTGGCCTCAAACCATCGGCCGTCTATTTCAACCCGACCGAGCGCTGCAATTTCAACTGCAGCTACTGCTACTTGCCGGAAACAATGCGGTTGAGCGGTAAGAGCATGAGTAAAGCCGAGCTGCATGAGGCGTTGGAAAGGCTCAAAGACTATTTCGGCGCGATCTTGCCGGATCATGTCAGGCCCCAGTTGATCTTTCACGGAAGTGAGCCTATGTTGGCAAAAGATGCGGTGTTTGCCGGCATCGAAAGGTTCCGTGACGATTTCGCTTTCGGCATTCAGACCAATGCCTCGCTGCTTGACGATGAAGCCATCGCATTCCTGACGGACCAGCGGGTGGGCATCGGCGTATCCTTGGATGCGCCGACCGCGCAACTGGCCAACCTGACGCGCAAGACCTGGCAGGGTGCAGGAGCTTTTGAGCGGGTAATGAAGGTGATCGAGAACCTCTCCGGCTATCCGGCCTTCAACGTCATCACCACGGTGACTGAGAGCAATGTTCGAACCATTTCAACCATGGTCGACTTCTACCATGAGCATGGTGTCGGCACCGTGATGTTCAATCCGGTGCGCTGCACTCAGCCCGGCGGTCATCGGTTGAAACCGGCCAATGACGTGCTTGCCGAATACTTCTGCAAGGCCCTGGACAGAACCGGTGAGCTCTACCAGAGGACCGGCAGGAAGCTGGTGGTCGCCAACTTTGCCAATGTCCTGGCGGGGATTGTCGGCCCCACCACCAGGCGCCTCATGTGCGACCTGTCGCCCTGCGGCGGAGGGCGCTGCTTTTTTGCCGTGTCCGCCCATGGGGATGTCTTCCCGTGCAGTGAGTTCATCGGTTTTGATGCCTTCAACGGAGGCAACCTGTACCGGGATGACCTGTCTGCCATCCTGGCAAGCGAACCTTTCCAGTCGGTCACCAATCGCAAGGTTGAATCCATTGTCCCCTGTTCCGGATGCGCCATTCGACACTACTGTGGAGCGCCGTGCCCGGCTGAAGTCAAAGCCGTTGCCGGAACACTCAACGCACCCAGTCCCTACTGCGAATTTTACGAGGAGCAGGTGCGTTACGCCTTCCGGGTGATCGCCGCAGGGGCGGAACAGGCTTACCTGTGGGACGGCTGGCAGGAAGAGAGCGAACCAAGTTTTTGCTGGATTTGAACCAACCTTGCTCGTTGGGCTCAAGCGGCATCGGCCAACCATCGGCCGGTGCCGCCTCGTCTTTCCTTTTCCCATCACTTCACACCCCGTCCCGAGCAACACCGCCGGTCCCTTTCGCAACACCCTTGTTGACTCAAGCGTTCAGAATTTAGTGGAAATGATTTGTAAATGCTTATAATTAGAAAGTATAGAAATTTCCGGTTACTTTTCACAGACGCCGACGGGTAAAGTTTGCTGTTCTGTTCCCGCGCTGTTGTTTGCAAAATCCTGGGAGGCTGGAGTGAAAAAGAGAGCCCTTTGCGTGCTGATTCTGTTGATTTTACTTGCATCGCAGTCCGGCTGTGAGCAGTCCGATCTGGATACCGTTATGCCAAAAGTTTCCCCCGGGGTCACGGATCAGGAAATCGTGCTGGGCTCTTCGCTGGCGCTGCAGGGTCATGCCAGTTTTCTGGGGACTCAGACTTTGCGCGGGGCGCTCTGCTATATTAATTATGTGAACGATAACGGTGGAATTCACGGCCGCAAAATTAACATCACAGCCTACGACGACAGCTACGATCCGCCAAAATGCCTGGCCAATACGCAGAAGTTAATCATCGACGACAAAGTATTCGCTCTCTTTTGTTATGTGGGCACGCCCACTACGGTCAAGATCCTGCCTCTGGTGGAAGAAGCCCGGATTCCTCTGGTGGGCATGTTTACCGGCGCCAATGCATTGCGGGACCCATTCAATGCCTACGTGATCAATGTGCGCGCCTCTTATTATCAGGAAACCCGGGCTGCAGTGGCTCATTTGCTCAAGGATTTGGGCCTCAGTAAAATCGCCGTCTTTTATCAATACGACGCATTCGGCTTCGACGGCCTCACCGGGACCGAGCTCGCCTTAAAAGAATTCAACCTGGCTCCGGTTGCAGGCGGCTCCTACATCCGAGGCACCATGGAAGTGACCGAGGGACTCAATAAGATTATCGGCTCCGGGGCCGAAGCGGTTGTCATGATCGGAACCTATGATCCTTGTGCCAAGTTCATCCGCCTCGCCGTCGAACGAGGATACAATCCGGTCTTTTACCTGGTTTCCTTCGTCGGTGCCGAGGAACTGGCTCGCAGGCTTGCCGCGCAACGCGATATAACGGTGATCATGTCGCAGGTGGTGCCGCCGCCCGAAGGCGGTCAGCCCAAATCGCTGCTGGAAGGGGAAACCGGTTATGTGACTTTGCTCAACAAGTACTTTCCGGACGATAAACCGAACTTTGTGGGATTCGAAGGATATATCAACGCGCGGGTCCTGGTGGAAGGACTCGATCGGGCCGGGCGCGATTTGACCAGAGAAGGTTTTATCGCCGCGGTTGAGTCCATTCAGAATTATGCGCTCGGATCGGATCTCGAAATTTCCTTCGGCAGTGATGACCATCAAGGTCTCGACCAGGTCTATTTCACTTTGTTGGAAAACGGCGAGTTCGTTTTAGTTCAAGATTGGACCGAAATTGAGAAGGAAATTTCGGCGCGCAAACCGGGCGCGGCACCCCCGGAGGAGATTTCTCAACGGCCATGAAACGGTTTGCCGATATCAGCCTGAAGAACAAGTTCTTTTTTGCCAACCTGGTGGTGATCCTCATCATCAGCGCTACCATCGCTTTCCTCGCCCGCTGGATACTGGTTTCGACTCTCATTTCCGAATTGGAATTGAGGGGCGTAGCCATCGCTCGCACCATTGCCGAACGGGGCAGTGGTTACATCCTCGACAAAAACTACCCGGAACTGCTGGGCCTGATATTTGATGAGGCGAAGCTGACCGAACGCCAACATCTTGTTTCCTACATTTTTATCACCGATCAGGACAATGAGGTCATCAGTCACACCTTCACCCGTCCGTTCCCTGCCGAGCTGCGCCACGCCAATCCGGTGCCGGCCGGCGAAATCCGCAGCGTGCGATTGTTTGCCATTGGAGACCAGGCCGCCTACGATATCGCCACTCCCATCACCCAGGGGATCTATCGCATCGGGATGGTGCATGTGGGGCTGAACAAGAGCCATATCGACAGCCTGGTGGCAAAATTGCGCTTCGCCTTTCTCGGCTACCTTTCGGTCATCATTATCATCATATTTGTTCTCAGTCACTGGCTCTCCAAATACATCACCATGCCCATTTCCAAACTGACCAGGATATCCGACGAGCTGAGCCGCGGCAATTTTGATGTTCAGCTGGACCTGCACCAGGTACGAGGAGGATGGGAGCCGCATGACTGCCCTGCTTTTGCCAGCAATGACCTGCCCTGCTGGCACTTCGATCAGGTGGACCCGTTAATCGCCCGTCCCGAAAACGGCAGCGAGGAACTGAGGACTTGTCGCAAATGTGAATTCTATCGCCGGCAGCGGGGCGATGAAGTGGCCCAGCTGGCCGATTCCTTCTACAATATGATTTGGAGCATTCGACTGTACCGCAGGCGCCTGCACGAGTCGGAGGAAAAATACAGGTCTTTATTCGACAGTGGGCCGGACCCAATTTTTGTGGTGGATTGCGGTACGTTCGAAATACTCGATGCCAATCCGCGCGCGGTGGAAGTCTACGGCTATCCCAAAAGCGAGCTGCTTGGCAGGTCTTTCCTCGAACTTGGGCCGGAAAACACCGCCTCCTGCCTCGCTTCGTTCGAAGAGGAGGGAGGCAGCCAGGGATCTGCGTACTACCCGAAGGTGATGCACTACCGTAAAGGAAACAAACCCTTCTTCGTAAGCCTGCATGCCTGCCACATCAGTTACCGGGAAAGGCCGGCCATCATTATCTCTTCTACCGACATATCCGAGATGATTGAAAAAGATGCACAGTTGATTCAAGCGAGCAAGATGAAGTCTTTGGGGGAAATGTCCGCCGGCATTGCCCATGAGCTCAATCAGCCTCTGAACGCAATCAAAATGGGAAGCGATTTTTTGGCAATGGTGAGCGAGCAGAATCTCGAGGTCCCCGGGGACCATCTCCACCAGGTCGTCAGTGAAATCAGCACCCAGGTGGACCGGGCCGCTGAAATCATCAACACCCTCAGGTCGTTCGGCAGAAAGGCGGAACTGGTAACGGAAAAAGTCGATATCAACAAGCCGATTCGCGGAGTGGTCTCCATTGTCAAGAGACAGTTCGAGCTTGAAAACATTCAGATTCAATTGCAGCTTTCCGACCAAATCCCAGCCATTCTTGCTCATGACAACAAGCTGCAACAGATCTTTTTCAACCTGGCGGCCAACGCCCGCGATGCTATTAATGAGAAGGCCGAGACCCACGGCGGAGCGCCCGGTGGTGCGATCACCATTCGTTCTTACCAGGACGGCGACCAGGTGGTGGCTGAAGTCCAGGACACCGGCATCGGCATCCCTGAATCGGTGCGGGACAAGATTTTCGAGCCTTTTTTCAGCACCAAGGAAACCAGCAACGATATGGGCCTCGGTCTCGCCATCACTTACGGCATAGTGCAGGACTACGGAGGCGAGATCCAGGTCATGAGCCGGGAGGGCGAAGGAACCACCTTCAAACTGAGTTTTGCAGCGGCGCATTGATGCGGCGTTTTAAGGCGTGTGACTGATAGAATCCACTGCAGGGAGGATGAATGGAAAAAGTACTTGTCATTGATGACGAAAAACCGACCCTCGTTATGTTCAGAATGACCCTGAACGCTTACGGGTATACCGTGTTTACCGCAGAAAACGGCAGAGAGGGGCTGGAAGTTTTCGAGCGGGAACACCCGCCGTTGGTCCTCACCGACATCAAGATGCCGGGCATGGATGGTATCGAGGTGCTCAAACGCATCAAGGAGATCGAGCCAAGAACCGAAGTGATTGTCATTACGGGCCATGGCGACATGGAGCTGGCCATCAAAGCGCTCAATCTTGACGCGACCGATTTCATCAATAAACCCATCCAGCGCCATTTGCTCGAACAGGCCCTGAAGCGAGCCAAGGAAAGAAGACAACTGGCCAAGAACAAGGAAAACGAGATTAGACTGGAACCGTTGGGCACATGTGCCGTGCTGCACATCCAGGGAAATCTGACCTCACACTCGGAAGCCAGGCTGCAGGAAGCTTATAAGCGGGCAGTGGAAATGGACAGGAAGACCATTATCCTTCATTTTCTCGAAAATGCATCCATCAACGGCGCCGGCATTGCTCTACTGACTCAACTGCTGCTCGATAGTCAAAAGCAGGGACAGGAAGTGCTGATCGCCGGACTGTCGGAGAATTTCAGGAAGGTGTTCGAGATTGTCGGCATCTCCAGGTTGGTCAAGTCCCATGAATCACTGGAGCAGGCCTTGAGTGCAGCCTGAATCGGAAACGGCCGCTGTTTTTTTACAGAATCAATCATTGGAGCTCATCCGTTGATGAAATTCCAAAGGAGTGTTACCCATGAAGATGAATCGGCGGAACAAAGGTATGCTCATTTTATTAATTTTATCGTGTTCGGCGTTTTTTGCGGGACCAGCTTTCTGTGACAGTCCTCCTGAAGAAGGGGACACCCTGCCTGACATGGAGCTCACCAGTCCAACCGGGGAGGCCGACCGCCAATACCTGGGGGTGCAGGGGGCCACTTTCAAGCTCAAGGACCTCGATGCCAAGGTAATAGTGATCGAAGTCATTGGTGTCTACTGTCCCTATTGCTATGAGCAGGCGCCGCTTTTTAGAAACCTGTTCAACCGGCTGCAGAAGGGCAAACTGCAGGACAAGGTAAAGATGTTCGGGATAGCTGCAGGGGGTACTGCCATGGAAATAGAGCACCTGCGCAAGGAAGGCCAGTACAATTACCCGCTGGTGCAAGACCCCCGATACAGCGTGCACAAGTCATTGGGGGAGCCGCGCACGCCTTTCACCATGGTGGTTGATCAAGAGGGAAAGCTCCTTTACGTGCATCCGGGCACAATCAAAGACATTGACCCGTTCTACGACAGGATCGGCAAGCTCGCAGAATAGCCCATGCAAATCGATACCTCACAATGGCGCAGTGCGTCTGACCCGGCCCAAAAAACCCGCGGCGAGCTCGACAGGAGGGTATTTTTCCTGGAGACTCTCCTGGAGACTTCACGGGAACTGGACGGCCTGATACAACCCAAACGAATTATGGACGTTTTCCTGCTGATGACGATGGGCTCTTTGGGCATCGGTACAGGATTGATACTGCTGCTCAACACCAGAAGTCGGCAGGGGAGCATGCTTCACAGGGGTATCCCCGAGTCCGAAGCGACCAGTCTTCAGCAGAATCTGTGGCCGATTTATGAACAGTTCTATGCCCAGGAAGCGCACCCCGGCCTGACCTGCTGCGTGCCGAAAATTTTGAATCGCGACAGCCTGCCTGAACATTCGCCACTGCCCGGGCAAACGGAACTTGTTGTGCTGTGGAACATCAGCCAGGAATACTGCGGTCTCTTGGGACTGGGCAGGAAGATATCCGCGCAGCCCTTTGAAGAAGATGATTACAGCCTGCTCTCGAACCTCATCAACATTCTGGTCAGTGCACTGTCCCACGCGCTTTTCACACAGAATATTCAACAGCTCAACGCCGAGCTGCAGAAGCAGAACATCCGCCTGACGGAAACTCTCGAACTGGCTCAGCACGCTCGCGACGACCTGGACCGACGCGTGCATCACCTCAGGAGCCTGTACGAACTGACAGCTGAGTTGAGCCCTATTGCTGAATCCCAGAGGCTGCTGGAGGCGTTCCTGTTGAATATCCTGGGAACATTTGGAGTGAAAGGGGGATTTGCCCTGATCTATGAACGCTCCGCTCAAACGGTCAAAACCGTAGCCCGGGGAACCAGCCGGCAGCTTCATATCGCTGCAAAGGAAGCCGATAAACTGTTCTACAGGTGCCTGGCTGCAGCCGCGAAACGCACAATGGAGCCTCTGACCGTCTCGCGTCTGCAGGATCCACAAGCGCTTTTCGGCGAGCTCGATCTTGGTATCAACATGCAGACGGCGGCCATGCTTGTTGTCGACCAGTCGGCTCTGGGGCTCGTGGGTCTCGGACCAACCCTGGCCGGTCTGCCCCTGGCGGACGAAGAAGAGCAGCTGTTTTTTGCCCAAGCCGCCAATTTCATGATTTTTTTCAGGAATGTGCGCGCCTTTGAGACCATTCAGTGCCTCAATGAAGATTTGCTGCAAGCCAACCGGGAGCTCAAGCAGACGATTGCCGACCTCACCGAGGCGCGCCACACCATTAAAGTACTGGAAAGAGCGAAAACAGCACTGAAGGGTGTGCTGCAGCGCCAGGCCGATCGCATCGGTCGGGCGAGTGTGCTGGATGTTTCATTGATCCTGCTTGCCGCGCTGATTCTTGCCTGCACTTTTAACTACGCCAATCCCCATGGTATTTCCGTCTTGCCGCAAGCGATTGTTCAGGAGCCGCCTGCCGAAATCGATGCGGTCACGGCGAGAGCGCTGCAGCAGGCCGGACAGGCGGTCATAGTCGATGCCAGACCGCCGGAATTTTATCGTCAGAAGCACATTGCCGACTCGGTGAACGTGCCCGCGGCGTTGTTTGAGATCATCTACAAAATGAAGCTGACAAGACTGGTCAATGCAGAAACCGTTGTGATCGTGTACGGGCGCAACATCAGTCGACGCTATGACGAGCATGTGGGACAGCTGCTGATGGCACGTGAACATGACAAGGTTAGAATACTCTCCGGAGGACTAAGGGCTTGGCAACAGCAGGGATATCCCGTGAGGCCATGAAGTTTTCGGGGCGCTTCTGGAATCTGGTGACTCACCCGTACCTGGTGCTGGCCGTCCGCTTGTACATAGGGGGGCTTTTCATTTACGCCAGTATGTACAAGATCAATTATGCGGGAGAATTTGCCGAAACCATTGCCGGTTACCAGTTGGTACCGTACTGGGCGGTGAACCTGGCGGCGCTGGTTATGCCTTGGGCCGAACTGATCTGTGGCCTTTTTCTGGTGATCGGCTTCCGCACCAAGTCGGCCGCTGCGATCATCATCGGGTTGTTGGCATTGTTTGCCGCTGCCATTGCAATAAGCCTGATGCGCAACCTGCCGATTGGATGCGGCTGCTTTCATGCATTGGGAGAGCAGATGAGCTGGAGGACCTTGGTGCGCGACCTGGTTTGGCTGGCGCTGGCCGTATACGTGTACGCGTTCGATTCGGCGCTGCAGATTGAAAAAAACCTTTTTTTGAGTGTCAGGGAGCTCTAATGATCAATCGCGTTTTTTGCGTTTCCTTCGTGCTCCTGCAGTTGCTGGTCGCGCTCTGCTCCTGCGGAGAGCAGCCTGCCCTGGTTGGCACATATGAGGCGACCAATCCACAGGACCCGGAACACGTGGTGGTGCTGGTGCTCCAGAGCGGGGGCAATGGCTCATGGAGCTTCGCAGATGAAGAGGTGCCCGTCCGCTGGGAACAAAGGAAGGAGCAGATCTGGCTGCACCACAAAGGCGGCGGAATCCTGGCAGGCAAAATCAGCGGGGCCGGCGAAATCGAAATTGTGCTGCCCGGCATCGGCAGCATGCTGTTCAAAAGACAGAAGATCACATCAGCTGCCGGATTGCTCAATCGGCTATTCACAGAGCGCGGGTCGCGGGTGTATAGTGCACGGAATTGCGCTCTTGTGTGTTTCAACCGGAACCTGGCGGAGGTTTTTGACCGGTGATCCAATATGTTCCAGGGGCATTAAGGCCCTCTTTTGCGGTATCGAGGTTTTGGATCACGGCCGAAGCATCCGCAAAACCTGCAAAATGAAAGGAGTCGTCATGAAGTTGGCTAAAATTTTGGTTTTATGGATCTTGGGGCTGGTGTTGCTCACCGGCTTGGGCTGTTCTTCGGAGAAGAAGGAAGAAGCGGTAAACGCGCCTCAAGAATCGAGTCAGGCTGAGCAGGCGAGTCCGGTAATGCGGTGTCAGGAAAAATTTGAACAACTGGATACAAGCAAAGATGGCAAAGTTTCCTACGAGGAATTCACCGCGGTTGCGCATCCCGTCGGCAATTCCGAATTGATTTTCAAGGGAAGAGATAAAGACGCGGATGGATTTCTAACTATCGAGGAGTTCTGTTTGGGCAAAGGGATGGGAAGAGGCGCGGGAGCGCGCAGACAATAGCCTTCCGGCTTTCCCGAGGAGCCGATAAAGTCCCGGCCTAATGCCCGTCCGGGACTTGACTAATGCCCACAACACATTACAATTAGCACACCAATAAGCTCATCTTTACCGAAGGGGGCGAAACGGGTTCGACGGAGGTAAAGAAGCTTAAGTTGCATGCCGAGGTCCCGATTCCTCGTAAAACCGTTGGGGCTAAACATAAACGCAGACGATTATGCGTACGCCGTAGCCGCTTAAAGCGGCTACCGTTCCTCCGGTCTTTTCTCGCGAGGCCGGGTTGGAGCGTCGACTCAGCGAGATGGCTCTCAGTACGGCGCCTACAGTGCTGAAGGCGAGAATTCAGTGGGCTAGCCTGACGGGAAGCCTGCCTGTGGGGGTCCCCAAAGGTGAACACCTAAAACGCAGGCTAAGCATGTAGAAGCTTAAGCGGAATGCTTTCGGACGCGGGTTCGACTCCCGCCGCCTCCACCAAATTATTGAAATAACATCAATAAGTGACAAAAAAACTTTTGTAAGCATGTGAAAAATCACGTTATCGCCCACCTCAAAAATTGAGTCTTTTCAAGATGACTTTCGGCGAAATCCCGCGGTCGAAAACCGGAATTTTTTAAACAAAGATGGCCAACGCTCCGGATAGACTGATAGTACCCGTTGCACCGCCCCCGCTTCACTGAATCTGTCTTCCTGAAACCTATTTAGAAATTGGTTGGAGAGCTTAGCATAATGGATATGCTCTTCAAACATTGAAGGCTCCTACTGAACGCGTACTGCGGATCACATTAACCTGAATTCGCGATTTACTATCGTCAAATCCCTCCTCCCGGATTCGCTGCATGATCTGAACGGCCGAATAGGAGTGAGTTTCCAGCATGCGGATGATGGAGTGTTTGAAAGGATCGAGCTTGCTTGTCCTCCGCGCATAGGATTTTCTTGGGCGGAAGCGCTTTTCCTGGAGCCACTTTTCCACTGTTCGGGGATCAGGTCCGAGCTCTCGTGCAATCTGTGTGGGCTTTAGACCTTCTTGCTCATGGTAGGCTTTGATTTTGGGAAATAGCTCGAAATCTATCATTTGGCTCCTCCCATCATTTGCCTGAAGATCTGTGCAATGGCTACAGGCTGGTGAAGGGGCACCCTATCGGGACGCTCCACCAAAGGCTCCAGGGAGAGTACCTGGTAGAGAGGCTTTTCATAGGCGATGAGCCTTGCCGTGACCAGGTTTTGGCGGGCCTCATTCAGAGCGGGCAAGTCCATGGTAAGCCGTGTCATTAGCTATGCGTCGGAGTAGTAGCCGAGCCCCTGGGAATCGGCCACGGTAACCAGGAACAGGTAGAGGGCAGCCGCCGGATGACTGATCGATTCAATGAATCGGTCACGGACCAGACGGTGATCCACCCAGCTGAACTTGCCGGGGACCTTGCGGATACGCTGTGGACAGATGGGATACTTTTGGATCATGAGTTCCTCCTGGTGCCAGGCATTGCGCGGGTCCGGAAGGAAGAAAACGTGACAGTTCTTGCACTTTGCGAAGAAGAAAGAATCTATACATGGATTGCTTGGAAGAAGATACCGGCGGGGAAACCCGCATGTTCATGCCGCCGATTTTGAGACGCTATCAGGTCGCCGCTGACAGATGGTGCTTGTTCCCGGAAGAAAGTGATCGGCAAAAGCATCCCGAATGGTTCCGACTCCCCATTCGTCGCGGGTCTCCTGCTCTCGGAAAGGCTGAATCATATTCAGCATCTTC
>FWPV01004008.1_pt1 | contig 32080 bp, 27 predicted proteins | sample 2228371 | NCBI WGS metagenome assembly FWPV01 (sample SAMEA103939776, study PRJEB20133) | metagenome
TTTACTCTGTGCTCTGTGCGGGCGAAGCCCCTGGGTCGCAATCCCCTTTGTGATCGGGGCCAGCAAAAGCGGCACAGGGCACAGAGCTGGAAGCAACAAGAAAACCTGTGCTGCTTCAGCTGGAATTGGAGTTTTCCTGGGTTTGTGATAACACTTGGGCTATTGGGAGGAAGAAGGAAAATGCAAGGATGGTATTGTGGATTTTGTCGGCTATTGCCCTAGGCGAACAGGGATTGATATTTGCTCGTTTGTGGGATGGATGGGGATCAGTTCTAGAAAGTTCTCACCATGAGATCTTCGCTGAAAGAGACTGTAGGCTACACGAGGCCAGGGACAAAAGAAGGCAGAGGCGCATTCCAAGCAGGGCCGGATTTTCAATGCCAGTCCCACAGTTGGTTGCCTCTGTCTAATGACCGAGCCAATCTGGGATTCGGTAATATAGCTTATCCCCAAAAGAGGTTTTTCCAATTCATGCTGAACCAGTACACCAGATCAGCCAGACCACATACACCCGAGTCTTTCTTATCACAGCCTGATCCCTGGGATTCGACCTGGAAAGATCTTCAGAGAAGATCAAGGTTGCAAGGTCTCCCTGGGAAGGCTCTCCATGATGTTTTCCTGAAATCCCTGGCACTTGCTGTGGCCAAAGGCCCAGATCAACCTGAGCTGTTGCTCCAAACTGTTTCCTATCCCCCAAGTCTGATTCTACGAGCATTGCTATCAGGGTAGGGGTATTCCATATGCCTGGCTGTGGCCCTCGCAATTTCTTCTCCACAAAAACGAGCAACAACTTTGAGGGCCATGTCGATTCCGGCAGAGATGCCCGCAGATGTTATTACATCCCCATCTTCGACTACGTGTTTGTCATACTCAACGGTCACTGCGGGAAACGACTCTCTCATCCAATCCAGTGATCGCCAGTGAGTTGTGGCGTGATGCCCGTCAAGTAATCCGGCAAAACCGAGCAGCATTGAGCCTGTACAAACAGAAGTCAAAGCTTCCACCTCCGAAGCACGGCTTCGCAGCCAGTCTAGCATTGCTCGATTCTTGATCTCCTTGCGGACACCCCACCCACCGGGAACAACCAGGATATCTAGCCTAGGACAGTTGTCAAAGCTGCTATCTGGAATCACCTTCATGCCACCAGTTGTGACCACAGGAACATTCTTTTCTGCTATCAAAAGCACTTCAAAAGGCGATGGTTCTTCCCTTCTTCTGTGTTCATTCAGGCGGGTGACGGAAAATACCTCGAAAGGACCGCAAAAATCCAGAACCTCGACATTGTCAAACACCACTATACCAACACGTTTCCTTTCCATTGGGTTTTCCCTTCTGCAGAAGCCTGAACTCTGCGTTCAGCCCACACTCCCAAAGGCCGATCTACTTCAAAGATTCCATCAAATTGTCTGGCCACCGGGCTGGCCAGCTTCACGCCCGCTCTGCATATCACCCTGGCCAGGTGAGCATCACCTTCTATTGTGACTCACTCCGGTACAAGCCTCTCCGCCCACAAGCTTCCAAACTACAGAACTTCTCTGATCGTCGTAACGCTCCAGGTAAAGTGTGGACTCCCCTTCAGGCACGCCTGGCCTCCAGCTGTAAGCGATCACAGACAGCTCATTGGCCAGAGTCGTCTCCAGAGGATTCTTGAACACCTTGAGCACTCTGACTCTAAATCGTGCATACTTGTCCGCTCCCTCCAAGTAAAGCAGCTTTGCACGAACTACGACCTCGGCCCCTGCCGCCAACTGCTCATCCATCAAATCATAAGAGGCCGAGGCCAGGGAACTAAGTGAAATGACAACAAGAAAAATAGCCGCTTTCATAGATATTTTTCGGTCAATACAGCCTGACATTTCCATCTCGCCCCCAACCAAGAGCCACGGCTCCAGGCCATCTTCTCCCTTAGCAGTTGACTCGTCTTTCCAAATTATATTCTGGTCTTCTAAGCCCTCTCAACCTGAAAGAGGGAATTGATGGCCAAAGCTTTTCCCAGGTGAAGGCTAGCGCAGCTTTTGCTCTTGTGTTGCAGAAAAACAGATTCTATTATTTCCCCCATGTTGAAAAACATTCTTGTTGGGACAATCTTTTTCTGCCTGGGCGCCCTTGGGTGGATGCTTTTGAAAGAAACCTCCACCGGCAGCTCCCGTAGTATGTGGATTCTTATAGAAGCAATAGGCGTACTGTTTCTGGCCAACGGTGTCTATGGCCTTTTTTCAGGCAGGGTCTTCGGCCGCTCCTGGAAGAATTACTGGGGAGGCTGGATCTATAGGCAGGAAGAGCCTTTTCATTTCTGGAGCTTCGCCTTGGGCCACCTGATTGTGGGCATCTTTTTGTTGGCAATAGGATGGAGCAAGTCATGAGTCTTTCCCATTTCCGGCTGGTAAGGCCACATCCCGTCCAAAGATGGCAAACCCGATGGTCCCCAAAAGTCCGAAGGCAAAGGCCGTCAGGAGGTTCACCCGGGGGCTAACCTGCCACAGAAACGCACCTCCCATGGCCGCTAAAGAGACCACCACGTCTCTGATGAGGTAGTACAGCCCAAACATCCCGGCTTTACAATGATCCGGACAAAGATCCATGATCAAGGCCTTGCGAGTAGGCTCTCCAAATTCCTTTAATCCTCTTAAGATAAAGGCTCCCACGAGCCACTCCAAGGATTGGCTGAACATAAGCCCCAATGGGAAAAGTGTGAAGAACAGGAAGGTTATGACCACAAAAGGCTTCTTGGTGCTCTTGTCCGCCCAATAGGCTACTGGAATGTACACCAGGACCGCAGTGGCCATCTCTATGCTGGTAAGTATCCCGAACTGGAATGCCGAGACCGGCTCTCGGATCATTTTCATACACCATACCACCACGAATGCATATGGGATCTGCTCGCAAAACCTAACAAGTATGTCTGTGACCAGCAGGTTTTTCATGGCAGGATTCATCAGCCCAAGCAGCTTCAGGGGGTTTTTCTCAGCAGAGGCAAGGTCCCCCTTGGTCCCGCCTGGTCCATCTTCCCCGCGGTGGTCTTCCTCTATCATTTTCTGCTGAAGGAACAAGGCCGCCACTGCCATTATCAAGGCTACCCCAAATGCCAAACGAACCCCGTCTCTTTCTCCCCAGACATTTATGAACAGGCCTCCCAAGAGAGGGCCAAGGGCCATGGGAATCCGCCTCACAAGGGAGTGCATGCTCACACCCATGGTGCGCTTGTGGCTTGGCAGCACTCGATAGATCAAGCTCATGGTGGCAGGAAGGGAAATGGCTGACCATGAGATGAACAAGACCGCTCCAACCAGAACCGCCTCCCAGGCAGGCACAAGGATCACAGTGGAAAAACCGGACATGGCCACAAGGTTGAAGATCATCAGGGAACGTTTGATGCCGATGCGATCCGAGAGATATCCACCGGGGAAGGAATAAAGGGCCGAAAGCAGGTTGTCCATGGCCTGGAGAACTCCCACTGCCAATACTCCTCCCCCAAGGGCCAGCATGTATATGGGCAAGAAGCGCTCTGCCATGCGCTCACCCATGCCTACCAAAACCACCATGCTCAAAACACCGATGGTGCTGCGCTTGAGGCCCAAAAAAGCTCCGATTCCCAAGAGACTAGCTCTGATTTTCTCCCGGCCTTTCATTAGACTCCCCAGCCAATGCATCCCCAAGTTTTTTTGGCTATAGATCCTTAGATCTTTATCAGCCTCAACCCATCTTGGAAGAGATCGCCCTTCATTACCCCTTCATGAAGCCCAACAGGCTAACTCGTCACATCTTATCATGTACTTGGTCATGCGGAAGAAGGCCTTAAACCTACAAGTCCCCTGGAAGGGAGAGGTGGTTGCGCTCAAGCCTATATAGCAAGTTAATGGTAGGAATCCTCCCGCCGGAGAGAACACTTATGCATGTTTTTAGAGCCGGCTGGCCAGCCTTTCACACAGGATTCATCTCTCACTTAGCCCTAGGCAGATCCAGACAGCATTGGCCCATAGTCTCAAAAACCACCCGGTCTTTCACAGTTTTAATCCACCCAGGTTCGTGGATCGCCTGAAATCTTTGGACCAAAGGTGATGATGCTCTTGTAAGAGAGTTTTTTAGTCTTGTAAACGCCGTCTACATAGGCACTGACCGTGCCTTTTAGGGTCACTTTGACTTTACCTAAAGACATATTACGCTCATTTATCTTGCACTTTGAGACCTTAAAAATGGGGATATCATAGCTTAAGTCTGTAACAGTATGGCCTGCCCTCGAAGCATTTTCTTGAATCCATTCAGTTATGACCGCTAAGAACTCATTTCGATTCAATTCTGCTATAATTTTTTTACCATTTTCAATAAGAAAAGCCCCATGGTAGTACCTATCTCTTCCATTGTCGTTTTCATATCCCAGCAGATCAAAAGTGTTGTAGAATGAGACATCCCCGTATGAAACCGACTTGTCCGTGAAATAGCCGGACACCTTCAAAAAAGGGTGATAGGTGGCTGACCATGTTCCAACTATGTCTTCCCAAGTTGCGGCGTGTAGAGGTGAGGAAATGCCAGTTACGAGACAAAAAAAAGCTGCCAACAGCACCCTGCCCACGCTTTTCATTGCTCCTCTCCCCAGTTGATTTTTCTTGCACCATAAACCCTTTTATCAGATCAGGCAACCAAAAAAAGCTCTTGCTTGGTTGGCAAGTCAGGATGTCGCGTTTTCCGGTAGGCCACATGTCCTGTGATTGGGGTCACAGTTCTGTCTTAACCATTCAGTCTGAGTCCCGTGGATCGAGCTGATGCGGGCCATGTCTTTTCAGTAAGCCTCCAGGTGGGAGCCTGACTGGAAAGGAGGAACAATATGTTCAAGACCAGGATGACGGAGTTGTTGGGCATCGAGTATCCCATTCAGTGCGGGACCATGCATTGGCTCTCTAGAGCCCAGCTGGTGGCCTCTGTGGCCAATGCCGGAGGTTTCGCCTGCCTGCCGGCTGCCAGCTTCCCAACCAAAAGGGAACTCCTGGATGAGATAAAAAAGACCCGGGACCTCACTGACAGGCCCTTTGGCGTAAATGTCTCGCTGTTTCCTGCTCTGACACCCACGGCACCAGAGGAGCTAATCGACACTGTGATAGAGGCCGGAGTCAAGATCCTAGAGACCGCAGGCCGCAACCCAGAGCCTTACAGGGAGAGGATCCTCCAGGGGAAGCTCATTCACATTCACAAGTGTGCCCGTGTGCGAGACGCCGCCAAGGCGAGCCGCCTGGGGGTAGATGCTGTCTCCATAGTGGGCACAGAGTGCGGCGGCCACCCGAGCATGGAGGGGGTCACCACCATGGTCCTGGTTCCCAAGGCAGCCGAGGAGGTGAGCGTGCCGCTCATTGCAGGGGGAGGTATATGCGATGGCAAATCCATGGTAGCTGCCTTAGCCTTAGGGGCCGATGGTGTCATCATGGGGACTCGATTCATGGCCACCAAGGAATGCCCGGTGCACGAGCGCCTCAAGGAAAGGCTCATAAACGCCTCGGAGTCCGATACAACTCTGGTAATGATGTCTTTGGGCAACCCTGCCAGGGTGCTACGAAACCAGTGGGCAGAGAAGATCCTGGAGATGGAAGACAAGGGGAGTTCCTTGGAAGAGCTTGCGTCTCTAATCAGCGGACAGGTCACCAGGAGGGGATGGCTCCATGGCACCTTTGAGGAAGGTATTTATCCCTGCGGCCAGGCGGTGGGCCGCATCCATGATATCCCCTCAGTCCCAGAACTGATGAAGAGGATCGTGCAGGAGGCCTTGGAAACGAAAGACAGACTCCAGCGCATCTTGTCATAGGACAAAGATGGTGTACATACCAGCTAAGTTTTTCAGAGATGGAATGCCTTTGACCCCAAAGGGTTGTCCTCTGTAGTGGGGGAGACGATCCCGAATTGCCTATAACTACATCTGACTGGCGGGGTTTTTTCTGCCTAGGCCGAAGCAACAACATCTGCTTTTTGTCCCTGGGCATTGGGGGGCAGAAATAGCTAGAGGGGCCAAGATTACCTTCATTGGTGCAAAAAAGCTTCACAGGAGGTCATGCTTTAGGTTTGTGGACCCCTCATAAGGCCAAAGGACACAGCTCAGGAAAATCGGCCCTGCCCTTTGGCGCAGATGACCTGAGATTGCTTTTGTAGGCTATTTTTTCTCTTTTACAAGGATACTGGTCACATCCTGAATTTCAAGGCCTACGTGGGGGCGCTGCACCTTGATCCAGAGCTTCGAGGCTTGCAGGTCTTTAGCTCCGTCGAAGATGAAATAGGCTTCCCACAAATCGCGTTTTTCTTTTCCCGACAATTTCCTAGGCTTACCGCTGGTGCCGGAAGCATTGGGCATGGAGTATTCTTGGGCCATGTTCTTGTAGAAGGATGTGACCTTTTGAAAGGAGTCAGCGGTGGTATAGATAGTCGCCTTGGCATCTTTCTCTTTGGCTTGCTGCAACATCTCGTTTGCAGATTTTGTGGCCTTCTCGTCCAACTTGGCGCCAGGATATAACTTGAATTCCGAGGCATTGGTGGCCGAAGAAAAAAAGAGTCCAAGGGAAAAAGCCATGATGAATATTGCCTTTCTCATTGTTTTCCCTCCCTGGTATTTGTCTTGCCGCTTCAATATGCCGTTTGTAGCCTCATCCTCTCAGGGATCATTCATACCCTGTGCCACTTGAAGGGGTTTGTGATGTTGCAAGAGGAAAATCCCCTCTGACCAACCAGAGGAGGGACCATGATGTACAAGAGGCTGAAAGTGGAAGTTCTAAGTGGAGCTGATGGGGATCGAACCCACGACCTCGTGAATGCCATTCACGCGCTCTCCCAGCTGAGCTACAGCCCCACGGATAAATGGTATTATAGTTGCCTTCAAAATGGGCAGTCAAGCTTCCCCTCCCGGATCCTGTTTGCCAGATGCTTGAGTGCTTCATGGGCAAAAAAGATCTTTCCCTTCCAGAACATTGCCAATCAAGACCACCCAATACAATTACCACCTCACCCATGGCCTTCCAGTCAAGGCGCACCAAAAAGTTATCATAGCCCGCAAGAGCCCGGGAATTAGCCCCTTTTTGGCGCGTGCAGCACCCCAGGCGAGCTGCCCAAGAAAACATTTGACCCCCATCGTAAAAGAGAACTGAAGCCTGCACTGTTCACAAGTAATCGACAATGCAGGCCAACCTCACAATCTCTTTATTTACCCTGTGCCTCCTTGAGTTGCTTGAAACGGGTCTTGATCTTCTCCAATTTCTCCTGATTAGTGAACAGATCGTACGCTGTAAGAGCTACCACCTTGGCTGCCATTACTGCGCCCTTCCAGCCCTCCTCTGAGCCCGCCGCCTCCCTGAAAGCATCTGAGTGGAGGGCTGTTCCCATTGGTGCCACCTTGAACCAGACGTTCACAGTAGGGAATGAGTAGCCCACATTTCCAAGGTCTGAAGAAGCAAACTCGGAGAACTCTAGAATCTGGTCCTTGGGAATCCCGATCTTCTGCATCTGGGCCAACACCGTTTCCACGAACTCTGGGACCACCACAGGAGCATTCAGGGAAGTCCTTGGCTCTTTGAATTCCAGTTTGGCCCCAGTGGCCAGCTCCCCGGCTTTGGCACAGTTGACCACCCTCGCATAAACCTGTTCCATGTTGGCCGTGTCCAGAGCCCTGACCGCGAATTCAGCCTCGGCCAGCTCCGGCACTATGTTTACTGCATCGCCCCCCTTCTTTACTATTCCGTGGATCCGAACGTCCTGTGTTACATGCTCCCTTAGCATATCCGTTGCATTGAAGGTCAGTAGCACCGCATCCAGTGCACTTATTCCCTTGTGAGGCGCCGCAGCAGCATGGGATGCCTTGCCTTTGAAGGTGAAAAGAGCTCTTTTCATGGCCAGAAGTCTTTGATCCACGCTCCACCTGTCCGCCCCGTGAGTTATGAGAACCGCATCTATACCCTGGAAATGACCCCCCTCCAATAAAGCTATTTTTCCGCCTCCCAAGGATCCCCTCTCCTCGTCGGGGGTACCTATGACCATCAGCTTTCCTGGCAACTCCTTCATCTGTTTGGCTAGTCCTGCAGCAGCCAGCAAACCAGACCCAGCAATAAGGTTGTGACCGCAGGCGTGGCCGTTTTTAAGCGCATCATATTCCAACATTATTGTTATGGTTGGGCCAGGACCCTTCCCCATTATCTCTGCCTTGAAGGCTGTCTTGGCGACTCCTTCTTCCACGAGGTCCGCTGGAACCGAAAGATCCCCTGTCACCTTGAATCCAAGTTTTGTAAGCTCCTCCTTCAGAAGTGCCGAACTCTTAAATTCCTGCCTACCCAACTCCTTGAATTCGAAGATTTTGTCTGAAACCGCTTTGCAACCAGAAGAAGCTTCATCTATTGCCTCGAGAAGTCTCTTGGTATCGGCCAAGGCCGTGCCAAAGAAGACAAGCCCGACGCAAACAAAAAGAGCCAACCCAACCCCTGCCAATCCAACCAGTTTATTCTTTCTCATCTTTCCACCCTCCCATGCAAGTAGAATCACAAACAAACGCAGAGGGAACACCATCCAACAGATGCAGTGCTGGGGATTATCTATCCACACCCAACCAAGCTCGTCAAGGGAGTGTAACTGATAATAGCATAGGGGCACCTTGGTTCTGACCTGCATTCAACTGCAACCCAGCACCTGGCAGGGACCGTTTTCAGACGGGGCGTTTGTGTTCCTTTCTCGTCACTCGCGATATACCAAAGAGAGGACACAGAGAAAACCGAAATATTTCCCCATAAACCAACTCAGAATAATTCCCAATCACTTCTTCTTGGAGATTCCATCAAGTGAGACCACTTGAGCCATGCAAGAGCCGATCCAAGGAAGCTTTAACTCATCCTGGTCCAACCTTATTTCATGAGGTAATGCACAAATCAATTCGTAAGGCCACACCACTCTTTTTTTCTGCAATAACGTTACACTGAGCCCGTGTCAGCCTCAATACTGTTGCTTCTCTGAACCCAAGATCTCTGGCTGGTGTGCTTCTCCTATTTCCTTCTTCATGACCCCTGGGCAGTCCTTTAGCCAAGACCGAAGCGATTTAACGATGTTGCCTTGAAATGAGATCTAGCTCTCCTCTTTTGAACAGAATAGATAAAGCCAACCAGTGCGAGCCCGAGTAGATCCGTCACCAAACCCGGCTTTAGCAAGCACAGGGATCCAGCAGCCAGCAAAACGGACTCATACCAGCGTGAGCGATCGCCGAAAAAGCCCATAGCCGCGCCTGCCATGGCCATGACTCCAAGGGCTGAGACCACAGTGTTCCATGCGATTTCGATCACTGATCCCGAAAGCAGAAGGGAGGGCATGTACACAAGCAAGAAGGGAGTTATAAAACCTGATAGTCCCATTCTTACCGCCAGCCATCCAGTGGGAAGCCATTTTGATCTGGCAATTGCCACTGCTGCATAGGTCGCAGCGCAAACAGGCGGTGTGATGGCGGATATTATGGCAAAATAAAATATGAATAGATGGGCTGCCATAGGCTCCACACCAAGCTTAATGAGCGCTGGGCCAGCAACCGAGGCCGCGAGCACATAAGCTGCGGTGGTGGGAAGGCCCATCCCGAGGATCAAGCACACGATCATTGTTAGAAATAACGCGAGAAACTTCAATCCTCCACTTAGCCCCAGGACCATCTCGGTCAACTTAATGCCCAATCCCGATAGGTTCACCATCCCTATAACAACTTGCGCGCAGGCGCAAAGGGCTGCTATGAGCACTATAGACTTCCCTCCGGCCTCGAGGGCCACGAGTAAGTTCCAAAGCCTTCTTTTCAGTTCCGCAAAGGTCCTCGAGCTGAGCAAGTAGAGCCCGGCAGAAGCTGCAATAGCCCAAAGCACTGAGGTGGTAGGATCGTATCCGGCTGTCATGAGATAAATAAGGACCGAGACGGGGACAAAAAGGCAGGCGCTCCTGGGAAGCGTCTCTCTCATGGAGGGGATAACCTCCTTGGGAAGGCGCTTTAGGTCTAACTTCCTAGCTACGAAGTGGACGGAAGATGCTACACCCAAGTAGTAAAGAAGGGCAGGGATTGCAGCTGCTGCTGCCACCTTAAGGTAAGGCACACCAAGAAACTCGGCCATGATAAATGCGCCTGCACCCATCACCGGTGGCATTAGCTGACCACCTGTGGAGGCCGTGGCTTCAACGGCAGCCGCGAACTCCGGTTTGTATCCCAGTTTTTTCATAAGGGGTATGTTGAAGACACCATCGACCACAACGTTGGCTACGGCGCTTCCCGAGATGGTTCCGAAAAGTGAGCTGGAAATGCAGCTTACTTTGGCTGGACCTCCATAGGACCTTCCGGCTATAGCCTTTGCTAGATCTACGAATATCTCTCCTCCTCCGGTGTAGAAGAGCACCGAGCCAAAGATCAGAAAACCAGCCATGATGGTTGCAGACACGCCTGTGACTGTTCCCCAAATACCCGATGTAGACAGGTAAAGGGTTTCGGTTATGTACTCCAGGCTGAACCCCCTGTGGGCTATAGCATCGGGGAGATTGGGCCCCAGATAAGCGTAAAGGATCGTCACCACAGCTATGGCGGGTAGTATCCAGCTAAGCACCCTACGGGTCATCTCCAATACCAAAATCGTAGCAAGTATCCCAAAAATTAAATCCCAGCTACTGGAAACTCCTGGGTTCATAATGATTCGATCGTAATTCAGCGCTGCGTGGAGACACACCACAAATCCCAGACTCATGGCAGCAAGATCTATGAGCGAGAAACGATCTTTGGGTGACCTGTGCGTGGCCGGATACATGAAGAAGGCCAGTAGCATGGCAAAGCCCACATGAACGCTTCTTTGTATCAGATCGGGAAAAGCCCCAAACACCCCCGTATAAAGCTGGAACAGAGCCAGGACCACCGCCAGTGCGGAAGCGGCCTTGGCCATCGCTCCTTTCAGGGTCCTGGCCTCGGCCTGCTCCCGGTCCTTCACCTTCACCTGCTCGGGTGCGATGTGAGTGAAGTCACATATGGCTCCCCGATCCGAACATTCCACCATGTCCTATCTCCTCATTTAGGGATGAGGTTGTCGGGGACATTCAAACCGGCTTCTTTGTAATACCTGATGGCTCCTGGATGAAGAGGAACTGTGCAGGTTTCAAGAGTGAGTCGCGGCAAGTCTGTTTCCTTGATAGAGGGATAGGCAGCCACTTGGTCGGGAAAATGTTCGTGCACGGCCTTAACCATCTTGTAAACTAGATTTTCGGGCAAATCCTTCTTGGCCACCACCCCAATAAGCATGGCGAAGGTCTTGTAAGCCGGGGAGTCCTTGTAAATGCCTGCAGGGATTGAGATAGGACTAAGGTAAGGATATTTGGCCTGCACTTTGGCAATGTCCTGGTCCGTGAAACCTATTAACCGAATGGGGGTGAAGGTCGCTATGTCCAAGGTAGAAGCATCCAGTGACTTTACTCCGGCACCTGATTTGACGTAGCCAACGATTCGGTTGTCCTTTATTGCTGCTACGGTGTCATCGGTCCCACCTCTGTAAAAGTTCGGTTTTACCTCCAAAGCATCAAGTATCGCCTCCACTGTTTTTTCAGTCGCAGATCCCCTCATTCCAGGATTAAAGTTTTTGCCTGTTAAGTCGTAAACCGTTTTTACACCGCTGTCCTCGCGGACCACAAAATTCTGGGGTGCTGGCTGATAGACCCAAAGAACGTACTGATCCTTGATGGCTTTCCCATCCCACGGACCCATCCCGTGGTAGGCCTGATACTGAAGATGAATCGTTGTCATCCCAAGATCCAGGTCACCTTTCTTTATCCGGTTTATATTGTCTACCGATGCACCAGTCTCTACCACGGATATGTTCACCTCCGGGACATTTGCATTAATTATTTTGGCCACCGCTACAAAGTAGGCGTAATGGCTAGAAGAAGATTGAGTGGCTCCCATGGCGAGCTGTTTCTTTGAAGCGGCAATACCCTCTGGAACTCGGCACCAAATCATGATCCCCAACACAATGGCCAGTGAAACTCTTAGAAAACCCTTTAGACAGTTCATGGTTTCTCTCCTTTCCTCTCTTGTGGTTTTAGGACTTGAGAGACTGGCTCCGGGACTCCCTAAAGCCCAGGAGGGATGACACCTCCTGGCAAGCCTTTAAGAGAATGGGACAAAAGACCTTTAAAGCCTTTTCCTTCGAATGTCGCACCAGAGGAAAAGAGACGTTCATGGCTGCAACGGCTTTCCCCGTGTGGTCGCGCAAAGGTCCGGCCACTGCAAACAGCCCATCTTCAAGCTCCTCATTGTTGAGGGCGAAGCCTCTTTCTCTGACTGTTTCCAGTTCGATCTGAAAAGACTCCTTATCGGTTATCGTTTTGGCGGTTCTCCTCTCGAAATTGAGCTGTCCAAGGATTCGTTCCACCTCTTCATTGGGTTGGAACGCCAAGATGGCCTTACCCATGGAGGAGCAGTGGGCCGGAAGACGCGAGCCAACCCTGAGACTCGACTCCATTATATGGGCTGACTGCAGCCTTTCCACGAACACAACATCAGTGCCCATAAGCATTCCTAAGTTTACTGTGGCCCCTGTCTTCTCCCTCAGGTCCCTCATGTAGGGCAAGGCAACCTCCCTGACCCCCTGGCTGCCCAGTCCTGCAAGGCCAACGAGAATCGTTTTGGGCCCCAACCAATAACTCTTGGCATCCGGGTCTCTCACCAGGAAACCCGCATGGGTCAGGGTCTTGAGAACCCTGAAACAAGAGGTTTTCTTGATCCCGGACATCTGCGCCAAGAGCTCCAACTTGGCTGGGGAGCCTTTTTTGGATAGCAACTCCAGTATCATGAGTCCCTTTTCTAGGGATTGGAGGCGGTCCCTGTCGCTCAAAGAAATACCTCTCAGTTTGCCAGGGATGTCTTCATCATGCTGACCACCTCTTCCATTGTTCGTCCCACCAACACACCGGCTTCTTTGAGGGCCCTGATTTTGCTCTCTATTGTCCCGGTTGAACGGTCTATAATGGCGCCTGCGTGCCCTACTCTTTGCCCCTCGGGAGCCGTATGACCTGCCAAATACGCAAAGACCGGTTTTTTTACCTTCCCTCTAGATACTAATTCCCCGGCCTCTTCTTCCATGGATCCGCCGATTTCTCCTATTAGCAGTACAGCTCTTGTTCCCGGATCCTTCTCAAAAAGCTCCAGGGCTTGGGCGAACCGCAGTCCCACTATCCGGTCACCCCCTACTCCTATCACCGTGCTTTGTCCTAAGCCTGCCCTCGTGAGTCGGAAGACCAACTCGTAGGTCAAGGTTCCACTTCTTGAAGCCACCCCAACCCATCCTTCCTGGAAATAAGCAGAAGGGACAAATCCCAGTTTGGCTCTCTCGGGGGGTGATATCATTCCTGGAGTGTTGGGACCTATAACCGTGGCTCCCCTCTGCCTGGCTTGCTGGATCACTTCCATGGCATCGTGAAGGGGAACATGTTCAGCATGAATCACCAAGAGCCCGACACCATTTTGGAGAGCCTCCAATGCAGCCTCTTTAACCCTTGGGGCTGGGATGAAAAGCACTGAAGCATCCACCGGGTGGTTTCTGCAGGCCTCCTCCACGGAATCGTAGACCGGAATCCCTTCCACACTTTCGCCGCCCAAGCCAGGGCGGACACCCGCCACTATACGCGTCCCGTATTCCAGCATATTTTTCGTGTGATGCCTTGCAGCAGCCCCTGTGATGCCTTGAATCAAAACGTTTGTATGGGCGAACGCCAGCACGCTCATGACACGCACCTCGCCTCTTCAATGGCCCTGGTTACCGCTTCTTCCAGGCTTTCCAACGGTCTTATGCCTGCCTGTTGAAGGATAATTCGACCTTCATTGTCCCTGTTGCCTATCATTCTGACCACTATCGGGAAAGGCGGGTTGAAGTCCCTTAAGTAATCGGTTATCCCAAGGGCCAGTTCGTCGCAGCGGTTGAGCCCCGCAAAGATGTTCACCAGGAGGACCTTGGTATCACGGTTATTGTGGAAGATCTTGAAAGCGTCATATATTCCTTTTCTATCCATCTGGGCGGTATCGAGGAAATTGGCCGGTCTGCCCCCTCCGAAATGGATCAAATCCAAAATTGCCATTGTAATTCCGGCCCCACTGGACAGGATGCCTATTTCCCCTTCCATGGGAATATAAGTCCATCCCCTTTTCCTAAATTCCTCCTCCCGAGAGAACTCTTCCTCACTTTGAGCCCTGGGTTTTATAAGCTCAGGATGTCTAAAAAGAGCTTCGTCGTCTATTACCATAAGGCCGTCCAACGCCACCAAGGTGCCATCCTGGCGTAACCCCAGTGGGTTGATCTCTACAAGCTCACAGTCATAACTCTTGAATACATGAAACATTTTCCCGACAAGAAATTGCAGCTGTTCCTTCAGAACATCCGACTCTATCTCAGATATGTAGTTAGACAGAAAACTTCCCAGTTCTGAAGCATGCCTTTCTATGGGACTTCCTAACGATGAAAGAGAGATCTGTTTGATCGTCTCAGGTCTTTTCTCGGCCGAGATCTCCACCTCAACTCCCCCGCAAGGGCTACCCAGTAAGACCGGCACTGCATTGGTATAATCAACTGTTAAAGCAAGGAAGAATTCGGCCAGAACTGAGATCTTTTCTTCAACCAGGATCCCACGGACCTTCTCCCCATTGTGGGTTTTTCCCTGGAGTGTTTCGAAGCATTGCGCTGCCTCAAGCGGATTGTCTGCAAAAAGGACCAAGCCAGCCTTACCCCTAGCTTTATTTATTGTTTGGGGTTTCAAAACCACAGGCCCCTTCATCCTCTTTGCGGTCTCTACCACTTCTTCCTTGGTTCCGACGTAGCCGGATCTGGGAACAGGTATGCCGTTGCGAGAAAAGATTTCCTTAGCTTCATACTCGAAAAGGCGCATTTAACCCCCTTATTCCGCATATCGAAATATTACTCTCCATAACGGAACTTGATGACTTATACACTTCTGTTGTAGTTGTGTCAAGAAGAAGAATCAGAGGAAAAATTTGACGTAAGCTATGGATTAGTTACTATATTTCGAATACGTCATTAAAAATAGGTCCCAGTTCATATTATCTCTTGACAGATATCTTTCATTGTCCTATAAGGTTTTCATCAGTGGTGTCAGAGTCCTTACACATTCTCCGCATATTGCCGGAAAGGGGTGGATCTTCGCACTCAGGGGTGGGTCGTAAAATTCGCCTTAGGGGGTTCTAATTTGGGCAAAGAACCTTGCCTCCAAGTGCAGCATCTTAGCCTCAGCTTTGGGGGGGTTAGTGCCCTGCAGAAAGTTGACCTGGAGGTGCAAGAAGGGGAACTCCTTGCCTTGATCGGCCCCAATGGGGCTGGTAAGACGTGCCTCTTGAATTGCATAAACGGTTTTTACAAACCAGACTCAGGTAAAATCATTTACAAAGGCAAAGACATAACTTTCTTGCCACTTCACACAAGGGCTCACCTAGGCATGGCCAGGGTTTTTCAGGGTATCCAGCTTTATGGCGGTCTTTCAACCTTGGACAACCTGATGGCGGGGCGACAGAGGTTCTTCAGTTACGGGATTTTTTCTGCACTATGGTTCATGGGCAAAGCCAAAAAGGAGGAGATCAGCCAGAGAAGAGAAGTTGAGAAGATCATAGATTTTCTAGAGATAGAGCACTTACGAAAAAAAATGGTATCCGAACTCCCCTACGGAATGAGAAAAAGGATAGATCTAGGAAGGGCCCTGGCCATGGAGCCACAGCTTCTTCTTCTGGATGAACCCATGGCTGGAATGAACTTGGAAGAGAAAGAAGACATGGCCAGGTTTATCCTGGACGTGCACGAGGAAAGAGGCATATCAATCATTTTAGTGGAGCACGACATGGGCGTTGTGATGGACATCGCCCAGAGGGTCGTTGTCTTGGACTTTGGGCGGAAAATAGCCGACGGCCCCCCCCAGGAAGTCAGCAGGAACCCTGAAGTGATCGCAGCGTACTTGGGCCAAGAGGGGCAAAGGGCTCATGAGTGAAAGGGGCAATAAGGTCATCACAGCACAGCAACTGGACACTCTACCCAAACTTCTCTTGGCTAATTACACTGAACATCCCTCCCTTGTGGCAATGCGCAAAAAGGATCTAGGCATATGGAACCCCCTTACGTGGGAGGACTGTTACACTTCGGTCAAACACTTTGCTCTGGGTCTCCACGTGCTTGGTTTCAAATCTGGAGAGCGCTTGAGTATTGTAGGAGACAATGATCCCCAATGGTATTGGGCCGAGCTGGCCGTCCAGGCCCTTGGCGGGGCGGCCGTAGGGCTTTACATAGATGTGATCCCGTCAGAAGTGCAGTACATTGTAGATCACTCAGACAGCACGTTTGCTGTAGCCAAGGATCAGGAACAGTGTGATAAGTTCCTGGAAGTCCTAGACAGGCTTCCGAAGTTGAAGAAGATTGTTTACTGGGACCCCAAGGGCATGAGGTCCTACAACACCTTCCCACAAATCATTTCTTTTGAGGAAGTGATAGATCTAGGTCGTGCTTATGAGAATAAGCATCCAGGGCTGTTTGAGGAGATGGTCAAAGCCGGCACAGGCGGGAATACGGCTGTGATTTGCTATACTTCTGGCACTACCGGACTTCCCAAGGGAGCCTTAATAAGCCACGATTTTTTAATAAAGGGAGCTAGAAAATTCGCGCAGGTGAAACCCTGGCAGCCAAGCGACGAGTATCTCTCCTTTGTCCCACTGGCCTGGATCGCAGAACAGCTTTTCATGGTGGGATGGCTTCTTTGGAAGACAAGGGTAAATTACCCGGAATCCACAGAAACAATCCAGGAAAATATTCGCGAGATAGGACCTCATTTTCTCTTGCTTGGGCCCAGGCAGTGGCAGGGATTGGTTTCCATGGTTCAAATGAAAATGAATGATGCAGGACTTATCAAGAGATTGGTATACAAGGCCAGCATGGGTATCGGTTACCGGGTTTCCCATTACAGATTCGTAAGAAGGCAACCTCCTCCCGTTTTCTGGAGGATTATCTATGAACTGGCCGACTACGCGTGTCTGATGCATATCCGAGATCAGCTTGGGCTTAGAAGGGCCCGCACCGGGCTTACGGGAGGTTCCTCCCTGGGGCCTGATGTCTTTAGGTGGTTTCAGGCTATAGGAGTAAACATCGGGGAGGCTTACGGCCTCACGGAGGTGAATCCCGTGGCCATGCACCGGGAATGGGCCAAAGCTGGAACAGTGGGACCTCCGGTCCCTGGGGTTGAGGTCAAGATTTCGCCTGAGGGTGAGATTTGGGTGAGAAGTGACGTTATATTTGACGGATACCACAAGCAGCCCGAAGAAAGCGCCAAGATCCTGGAAGACGGTTGGGTCAAGACCGGGGATGCAGGAGTCTTCGATGAGGATGGCCATTTAATAATCTTAGACCGTCTGAAAGACATGCTCACCTTAAGGGGCGGGGAAAGGTACTCCCCGACTTACATCGAAAACCGTCTCAAATTCAGCCCTTACATCAAGGACGCTATGGTAGTAGGCGGAGAGGAAAGGGACTACCTTTTTGCCATAATCAACATAGATTTTGACAACGTGGGCCGGTGGGCTGAAAAAATAGGTGTACCTTACACTACCTTCGTAGATCTATCTCAGAAAGAGGAGGTTTATGAACTAATCCAAAAAGATGTGGAGCGTGTGAATAAAGACCTTCCAGTTGGGGCCAGGGTGAGGAAGTTTTCTCTGTTACACAAAGAGTTTGATCCAGACGAAGGTGAGCTTACCAAGACAAGGAAGCTAAGAAGAGCCTTTCTTGAAGATAGATACAAGGCTATGATTCACGCCGCCTATGCCGGGCAGCACAAGGTGCTGACCGGAGCTGAAGTAAAATACAGGGACGGCAGGACCGCTGCAGTCACAACAGAAATAAGAATTTGGGAAGCTCGGTGATGGATCTTTTTCTCCAGCTTGTTGTAAGCGGTGTCCTGACAGGTGCTGTGTACTCCCTAATGTCTTTGGGAATAGTGATCATTTACAAAGCCTCCAGCGTTTTCAACTTCGCCCACGGAAGCATGGTGGCTTTCACAGCCTATTTTGTATGGGCACTCTTGGTGCAACTCAAACTGGCTCCCCTGCTGGTTCTTTGTGTATCCCTGGGGGTGATTCTAACAATGGCCTTTTTCATTCAGCGCTTCATACTGCAGCCGCTAACAGGTCAGCCCATACTGGCCGCCATAGTGGCCACCTTGGCCCTGGCAGAGGTAATCAACGGCCTGATAACCCTAATCTGGCCCGGGCCAGCCAGGGTTTACCCTAAGGTTATTCCATCGGGGGTGATTCAGGCAGGCCCAGTAATACTCACGTGGGAGGCAAGCCTTAACTTTGCCATATGCGCTCTGGCCTTTGTTGGATTCATAATATTTTTCCAGAAGACCAAAATAGGCCTCACCATGCGGGGCACGGCAGAAGACCACCAGCTTGCCAGAAGTGAGGGGGTGCCGGTAAATAGAATCTTCGTTTTAGCTTGGTTCATAGCCATTCTCATGGCCGCCATAGGGGGAGTGCTTATGGCCAAGATGCATGGGGTTAACCAAGAACCCCTCATCGCCCTAGGTATGAAATCCCTCTCTGTTGTGATCTTGGGCGGAATGGAATCCATACTCGGAGCTGTTTTAGGAGGGCTCATCATAGGGATCTTGGAGGCTTTGGGAGCCGGCTACCTGGATCCCCTTGTGGGAGGCGGCGTCGAGGAGGTGTTCCCGTTTGTGATCCTGCTTGTGACCCTTCTTGTAAAGCCTCATGGGCTCTTTGGGTATAAACGGATCGAAAGGGTTTGATCACATGCTCAAAAAGCCATGCGGTACATTTGACGAGACCTATGCCCAGGACATGGCCCCTGTAAGAACCCCTTACAGAAAAATCCTCTTATTTTTTCTTTTCATTCTTCTTTTTTTACTGATCCCCATCTTTGCAAACAATTATCTATTAAGTGTCATGAACATAATCGGAATCACGATCATAGCCATGATGGGCCTTAATGTCCTAACTGGCTACTGCGGTCTGATAAGTGTCGGGCACGCAGCCTTCATAGCGGTGGGTGCTTACATAACTGCGGGTCTTTCCCACCATCTAGGCTTCCCTTTTTGGGCAACACTGCCCGGGGCGCTTCTGGGGACGGCAGTGTTGGGGTTCGTCGTAGGACTTCCATCACTTCGGATAAAGGGGTTTTATGTTGCCGTCTCAACTCTTGCAGCCCACTATATAGTGATATGGCTTCTGCTGCACGGAGGGGAGGTTACCAAAGGCGTCTGGGGACTCCCATGCGAAAACCCGGTGATCATGGGTTACACCTTGAACAGTGAAAGGCGCATGTATTTTCTCATCATGGGAATCGCCGTAGTGAGCACTGTTTTGGCCTTCAATTTGGTGCGAAGCAGATTCGGAAGGGCTTTGATGGCTGTAAGAGACAATGACATAGCAGCAGAATTTATGGGAATAGACATCTTCAGGGTAAAGCTATTGGCCTTTATGATCAGCTCCATGTACGCAGGTCTTGCCGGCTGGCTCCAGGCTCACTACTTGGGGATGATCACCATCGAGCAGTTTCCCCTGATGGACTCCATCTGGTACCTGGGCATGCTTGTTGTAGGAGGTATGGGGAGCATAACCGGGGCCATTTTCGGTGCCTTTGCCTTCAGATTACTGGCCCAGGCGGTCCTCTCACTGTCTCCCTTTGTGGGTCAACTCATACCTGCCCTCTCCGGCTCTAGTGTGGCAGGCATAACCCAAGTGCTGTTTGGATTGGTAATTCTTTTTTTTCTTGTAGTAGAGCCTAGGGGGCTTCACCATCGTTGGCAATTGATGCTGGCCTCCTTCAGACTCTGGCCTTTTCCATATTGAGTGCAGACAAAAACATTAATTAAGGAGGGAGGGAGATGAAAGGCATGGGCAGTAGAGAAGGCTTATTTGCGTTGGGTGCGTTAGGCTTTTCATTTTGTCTCTTGTCAGGAATTGCTCTAGCTCAGACCAAAACAGTAATAGCAATTGGCCATCTTCCTCATTTCACAGGGGCATATGCCGCAACTCAGGCTGCCTTCGCCCCTGCTCAGGAGGATGCCATAGAATGGGCGAATAGGACCAAATACGTGCCTGGTGTGGAGTTAAAGTTGGTTTGGGCAGACGGAGGAACAGATACTGCCAAGTCTCTGGTGGCCTTCAAGAAGATGATTTCCGAGTCGCCAAAGCCGGTTGTGATAATAGGCGAGTCCACGGCCACCGGCACTGCCCTGGCCAAAATGCACGCCCAGGAGAAGGTCCCGGACGTTGAAGGCGGAATGAGCCTAGCCATGATTCAACCCCCATCCTGGACCTTCTGTCAGCCCCCACCGTATCAAAGCCAGTTCGGGGCGTGGGTAGATTACTTTCTCAAGCATGTCTGGAAGAAGAGCGAGCCCCCTAAGTTTGCCTGGCTGACTTGGGATAATCCCTTCGGCAAGTCTCCCATGACCCCAGAAGCAGAGGCTTATCTCAAGTCTAAGGGTATAAAGGTGGTAGCCACCGAGTTCATCCCGGCTGTTCCATCGGATACCACAGCTCACATCCTGCGACTCAAGGCCTCGGGGGCAGATTTCACTTACGGGGGAATGTACCCCTCGGCACTAGCCGTGGTCTTGAAGGATATGGACAAGTTGGGCATGAGTGGAAAAATAACCATAGGGATGAGCTATGCTTGCAACCTAGGAGAGCTGACCAAGTACGCAGGCCCATTGGCAAATGGGGTGCACATCACCGGGATAAACACTCTTGTGGAGGAATGGGACAAAAAATGCCCCATGGTTTCTCAGATGTACCAGGAAAAGAAGAGAGATGTGGATCAGTGGGGATATGGCAACTGTTGGTCCAAATTCGCCATTGCTGTTGAGGCCGTCAAGAAGGCAGTCCAGAAGGTGGGAGCGTCCAAGGTGGACGGCCAGGCTGTGTATGATGCCCTGGTAGCCATGAAGAACTTTGACGCCTGGGGCACAAGCCCTCCCATCTCTTTCTCAGAGACCCGCAGGGTAGGTATGGACTCGGTCGAGATCCAGACCGTAGAAAACCAGAAAGTGGTCTCCAAAGGGTTCTTCCCAGTGCCGGATCTGCTTCCCGGAGGCAAAGACGTTCCGAAATGAGGCTCACCCTTAAAAATGTAGAGGTGTTATACAACAAGGTGATCCTGGTCCTCAGAGGAGTATCCTTGGAGGTGGAAGAGGGGAGCATTGTGGCTCTCTTGGGTGCCAACGGGGCCGGCAAGAGTACAACTTTGAAGGCTATCTCCGGCCTCTTGGGGGAGGAGCTGGGCGAGATCTCAAGAGGCGGAATTTTTTTTGGAGATAAAAGGATAGACGGGAGATCCCCCGAGGAGATAGCCGGACTTGGCATCAGGCAGGTAATAGAGGGAAGGCGTCTTTATCCACATCTGACCACCCAGGAGAATCTTCTAATGGGCGCCTTCCTGAACCATGACCGCCTGGACACACGAAAAAGGTTGGAAGAGATTTATGCATACTTTCCGAGGCTTAAGGCATTGGCCAATAAGGTGAGTGGCTATCTCTCGGGCGGGGAACAACAGATGCTCGTCATAGGTAGAAGCCTCATGGCTCGTCCTAGGTTGCTAATGCTGGATGAGCCCTCTTTGGGTCTGGCTCCTCTCATAGTAGAAGAAATCTTTAACATTATTAGGAATATAAACACGTTGGAGAAAATTGGAGTGCTCCTTGTGGAGCAAAATGCCAGGGCAGCTTTGGAGTTGGCGCATTACGCCTTCGTGATGGAGGGCGGTAGAGTCGTCTTGGATGGACCCGCTCAGAAGGTGAGACAAAACGAGGATGTGAGGGAATTCTACCTGGGCCTAAGCGGTCTGGGGGAGAAAAAGAGCTACAGGGAGGTAAAACACTACAAAAGAAGGAAAAGGTGGCTTGGATAGGGAGGGGCCAACCGTGGAAATGAGGGATGAGCTAGAGAAGTTGTGGAGACGGCGGGAAGAGGCCCTTCAGATGGGGGGGCCGGAGAAGGTGGCCCGTCAACACACCCAGGGAAAGTTAACAGCCCGTGAGCGCATATCCCTTCTCATGGACCCGGGCACTTTTCAGGAATACGGCCTTCTCGCCACTCACCAGAGCCACAGGCCCCAGATGCTGGGGAAAAAAACACCGGCTGACGGGGTCATAACGGGCTTCGGCCGCATAGATGGAAGACAGGCAGGGGTGATAGCAGAGGACTTCACCGTGCTTGGCGGTTCAGAGGGCATGACTCACTTCCTTAAGAAGTTAAGGATGGTGGAGCTAGCCACCCAGGAGAGGGTACCTCTAGTTTGGCTCTTGGATGGATCCGGAGCCAGGGCAGAGGAGTTCATAGGAGAGGGGTTACCAGCGGTTTTTCACCATCTTAAGGTAGCTAGGATGTCCGGAATAGCTCCTCAGGTAGGGGTGGTGATGGGGCCCTGCGCAGGAGACTCGGCTTTGGTGGGAAGTCTTCTGGAGTTCATAATAATGGTAGAAGGGACGGGGATGATGGCTGCAGGCGGCCCTCCCGTGGTCCTGAGAGCAACCGGGGAGGTGGTCAGCAAGGAGAACTTGGGCGGTGCAGGGATCCACTGCGTGATTTCAGGGGTGGCGGACAATCCTGCCCGAGACGACTCTGAGGCCATAGCGATGGTAAAAAGATATCTTTCCTATCTGCCTTCCAGCGCCTGGGATTATCCCCCGTCAACACCTCCCGAAGATGACCCGGACAGAGCCGATGAGGAACTTTTACAAATATTGCCCTCAAACCCGAGGAAGCCCTATGACATGAAAAAAATAATTCAGTCAGTTGTGGACAGGGGAAGCTTTTTTGAAATAAAGCCCCTTTTTGCCCCCATGATGATTACCGGCTTTGCCAGGCTAGACGGCCATCCCGTAGGAATTGTGGCCAACCAACCAATGGTATATGCGGGTGCCATAACAGCTAAAGCCGCGCAGAAAGAGCGCCGTTTTATAGACCTTTGTGCATCTTATCATGTACCGCTGGTGTTCCTGGTAGACGTGCCTGGTGTGATGACAGGCTCTCAGTCTGAAAAGGAAGGGGCCTTAAGATGCGGTCTGGCCGTGGCGTACTCTCTAGCCTGGGCGGATGTGCCCAAGATCACGGTGGTTATACGAAAAGCTTTCGGGTTTGGAGGCTGTGCCATGTGCGGTTACGGGGCCAAGCAGACCCTCACGCTGGCCTGGCCAACAGCAGATTTTGGATCCATTCCTTCTGACAGCGGTGTGCTTGCGGCCCACGCCGGAGAGCTTTCAGCCTCGGAGGACCCGGAAACCATGAGAGAAATGCTGGAGGAGACTTACAGGGATTACTGCGGCCCATACCCGGCCGCAGCGCTTTTCAATGTGGACGATGTTATAGATCCTAGGGAGACCAGGCCGAGGATCATAAAAGCCCTAAGACTGGCCCTTTCACGTCGGTCTGTTCCGCCATCCCCTGTCATGAGGCACGGAGTGATGCCCTGATTTCTCAATAATGAGTTTGTTGATCCGGATTCGTTTGGGCGTACAAATATTCTTTAGGCCAAGACTGCCTGTGAGCTGGAGCTATAGATGATGAGCCATGACTCATAAGACAATCCGCAAGTCGCTTAGACATGCCGGCCCTGCAAGAATTAAAAGCTTATAATCCAGCAATTCCCGCCATGTTAAGGAGTGGGCCATTCGCCAGCAATTCTACCTTTTCTTATGTCCTCTCTATATTTTTCCAGGTCTTCCTCCCACTTGGGAGTGTTTAGGGCATTATACTCATCTTGTGACAAGCGGCCACTCTTTATCAGGCTCTCCCGGTACATCACATCTATTTGGCGTTGTCTGGCCTCTTTTTCCTTTCTTAATTCTTCAATACGAGGATGCTTACCCACCGAGGACCCCACAGCCTCAAAACCCTGACCCAGGTTTTGATTGGCAACATCTTGAATCTTGTCCTCATATTCTTTCTCAATTTGGTCTTTTCTTTCCTGTCGCCACTTATCCTTTTCGGCCTTGGATTTCTCCGTACTCGGATCGTAGATCTTGGGCGTCACCAAGGGGGATTGAGGCCAGCTAGGCTCGTACTGAAACATATTTTCCAATTTCTTGGGATTCCATTTGCTCAAATGATCTTTCAACCTCTTGTCCAGATCTTGTGGAGGGTTTGCACTGAGTTCCTTGAGCATGCTTTCATTTTCCATTTTGAAATTCTCATGCGTGAGCCTCAAGTTATCTTTCGCCTCTTCCCTAAAATTCGACTCCTTTTCTAACCAGCTCTGAAGGTCAGACTGCGCTTTTGCTATCAGAGACATTTGATTTACCAAGGTCCACCAATCTCTTTCAAGATCTCTGACTGCCGATTGATCTCCGCGCTCCTCTGCCTTTTTTAGGCGGTCTTCCACTCTTCGTATCTTATTGAAAATTATTTGGCCACCTTCTTCGTAAGACTCAATGGTTCTCTCAAACTCAGCCTTGGTCTTGTCGAAAAAGCTGTCGATTGCATTTTCCAACTGAGCCACCTGGGTTGAAAAGTCCTTCTCGAGACTCTCTAGCTGACCCGTAGCCTCTTTTATTCTGTCAGGCTTTTCTCCTTTCGGATCAATGGCTCCCGAAGTCTTGGTCTCCGGTTTTTGGGGCGGCGGCGTCTTCCCTGAGCGATCCCTGTCCCCTGATTCCAGGCCTGAGGAACCTCCCGGCGCTTGAGGCATTGTGGCGATTGAAGACCGCTGGCTTTGGTCCATGCCTGAAGGAGGCTTGACCACATTGGTGTAAGGATCTTGCCTGCTGCCGCTGCCCCAAACGCTATCACCAAATGGCTTTTTCACATCTTGGTAGTCTCTGTATGGGTCAGCCTTCGTGCCGCTACCCCAGTAAGGCTTTCTGCCCACCTTGTTCCCACGATCATCATAAACGTTCACATAACCACTGGGCTTGGAGGCAGATCCACCTGGCCTAGAGCCTGAGAAATCCCTGGTTGTCTTTGGAGTGGATGAGGATCCAGAGTCTGGAGAGACAGCCTTGGCCGAGCCTGAAGAAGATGGACCGGCCGAGGTCGCTGTTGATTTGGGTGGGCTCTTAACCTGGGAGCTGGTAGCAGAGCTTTTGTCTCGGTTTTTTTCATAGGTTTCTAAAAAACCGATCTCCCGTCTGAGTTTTTCTATCTGAGCGTCTCGGTCTTTTACAAATCTGCCATTACCGCTGGTGTAATATTCCAAAGCCTCTTTGGCTGCTTTAAGACGGCTGTACGCCTCAGCCGAATTAGAAGGGGGTTTTGGAGCTGAACTCTGGCCTTGAGAGGACCCAGCCTGCCCGCTAGCAGTTCCACTTGAGTCAGGCTTGGGCGGCTTTGCTCCCTGGGTCTGACCAGCTCCGGATCCGGTAGCAGATGTTCTTTGGTTGCCAGAGCCGGACTGGTTTGAAGAGGGCACCTGCTGATAGTAAAGTCGAGAGGATTTCCCGGTCTTGGGACTGGCTGGCTTCTCCTTGGCACCACTTGCCAGAGATGAACCTCCTTTGGCCTGCCCCCCGGTAGATCTCCTGGATGGACTGTCTGGAGACCTCGAGATTCCCTGTCTAGAAGATTCAGCCAGATGGCTTTTTGCTGGTTTTTCCCCTTTGGGAGTCTGAGCACTCGCCTCCCGCTTTTCCTTGTGTTGCCTTTGTCCGGACAGAAGGCTTTTATCCTGTTGAGATGGCTTCTTTTGGCCTTGTTGCAGATTCTGTGAGGAGGTCTTTTGTTTCTGGTCAGGGTGCTGTCGAGATTTGGCACGCTCTGATTGCTGCTGAAGGTCTTGTGGATAGGCTGGAAGAAAAAACATCACCGTTGCACACATCACCAAGAAGAGCCCCACAAAAAGCCTGGTTCCAGCCATGAGCAAACTCCTATTCCTTTTTTGAAAGAGGCCCTTCCCGCCCCCAATCTTACAAAATGGAGCCTAGACACTTGCATCTTTTTTGTCAACAAAAAACCATTCTTTTTGGGACGCTATTTTCTTTTCCGGCAAAGAATCTTTTCTCGGGAACTAAAGATGGCATGCCCCGCGCGTCTAGCCTTTCAGCATTGGGTATTTGCTTCTTGGCCGTCTAACCCAAGGTTTTTTTCCGGCTCCTTTGCAATTAGGTTGGCAGCCTTTCTGCTTAGATGTGCAAATTCCTCCAGGCTAAGAGTCTCGGCCCGCCTTCTGGGTTCAATGTCTGAAGAATCCAGTAGTTTTCTCACCTGAGTCTTGTCCCAGCCCAGCCCGCTTTCCAAAGCATTGAGTAGGGTCTTTCTTCTTTGAGCAAAAGCCATCCTCACCAGCCTTTCAAAAAGTGCTTGGTCTCCAACATCTGCCCTTTGCCTCCCCAGTGGAGTGAGAACCACCACAGCAGATTCCACCTTGGGTGAAGGCCGGAAAGCCCCTGGGGCTACCTTGAAAACCATTTTGGAATCCCATTGCAGAGCCAAAAGCACGCTGAGGCTCCCATAAGCCTTGCTCCCCACCGGGGCCGTGATCCTTTGGGCTACCTCTTTTTGGAACATGAAGGCCATGAGATCTATCTCAGATGGGAATCGGGCGAATCTAAGCAGGATTCGAGTGCCAACATTGTAAGGAAGGTTGCCCACCACCTTGCGGGGCCTTGGCAGCTCCATGAGCCCGTCGGGCAAAGGGAAACGAAGGGCGTCTTCTTGAATTATCCTGGTGTTGGAGGCCCCATGAAACCTTTGGATAAGGATCTGGTGGAGTCTTCTGTCCACCTCTAGAGCCAAGACTTCCCCGGCCTTTGCTGCCAGGCGAATTGTCAGGTCACCCAGGCCTGCACCTATCTCTAAGACTCCATCCTTTTCAGAAACTTGAGCCTCCTCTACTATACGATCCAGCACCTCCTGGGAGCAAAGGAAATGCTGTCCAAACCTCTTGCTGGGATGAAAAGCATGCCTGAGCGGCTTCAATTCCCATGAACCCCCAAGGGCCATCTGGAACGAGCATTCATGCCCAGATCCAGAGCCCCCTCTCCTTTTTTCAAAGCTGCCCAGGCTGCCCTGGCCACCATGGCTCCATTGTCCGTACAGAGAGATGGTCTGGGAAACAAGACTGCTAGCCCCTGTTGTTTTGCCCTCAGAGTCATCTGTTCCCTGAGCCTCGTGTTGCAGGCCACCCCTCCTGCCACAATTAATTTTTCCACATTGCAAATCCTTGCTGCCCCAATGGTCTTTTGCACCAAGACTTCCACCACCGCCTCCTGAAAGCTGGCCGCCAGGTCAGCCAGGGCCCTTGGGCTCAAAGGCGGCAATATGGACTCCCTTAGATAGTTGAGAACCGCGCTCTTGAGGCCCGAGAAGCTGAAGTCCAGCCCCTGGGTCTTGCTCATGGCCCTGGGAAAGTGAAAGGCCTTGGGATCTCCCTCCCGCGCGACTTGGTCAATGACAGGTCCACCCGGATATCCCAGTCCCAGGAGCCTGGCCACCTTGTCAAAGGCTTCCCCGGCTGCGTCGTCCCTGGTCTGTCCGAGAAGGGAAAAACTCTCCTCACCTGTCACATGATAGAGTGCCGTATGACCCCCTGAGACCACCAGGGCAACAAAAGGAGGCCTGAATCCGGGGTCTTCCAGGTAAGCTGCGGCAATGTGGGCTGCCAGATGATGGACTCCCACCAATGGGATTTTCCTGGCATAGGCCAGGGCCTTGGCCACACCCAAGCCTATTAGCAGGGAGCCTACCAGGCCGGGCCCTTGTGTCACGGCTATACCATCCACCTGATCCAATCTCCGACCCGCCTTCTCCAAAGCCTCCCGGAGAACAGGCAGAATCCATTCCATGTGCTTGCGCGATGCGATCTCCGGCACGACCCCCCCAAAGGGCCGGTGTACCTCCACCTGTGAGGAAACTACATTGGAAAGCACATCCCTATCCCCCCACAACAAGGCGCAGGAAGTCTCATCACATGATGTCTCAATTCCCAGAATCAGCACGTTTTACCCTGAAAACTCGATCCCGGCCTTTGGATCATGGCATGGAGCAAGGTCTTATTCCCAGGACCAACGAAAACTTTGGTTTTAGTCTCTTTCCCCTTTGCCATTGGCCATCAAGTACCAGGCCACCCCATCACAACCTCTGGATCAGCACACGGCCCATGGGTAAGCCGTCCCTTGTCACAAAAAGTTCCCCGGTGCTTTCCAAACCCTGACCTACCTTTAGTATCCATTCATGGGAGTTCTTCTCCAGCGAGCCCACCGAACCCTTGAGCTCCAGAGTCACTCCCAGGTTATCCTGCACGTTGGTTCGCACATCCAAAATTCTGAGCTCCTCTGAGGCTCTGACCAAAATGCGTGTCCCCTCAGCGTAAGCAGAGGGAATGGTCTCACCGCTTCCCACAACCAGATATGACAATTTGGGATCCTCCAGCTCCAAGAGCATTTGCCCCAAAAGCTGCGATTCTTCCAAGGCTACTATCCTGTAGGTGCTCTTATTCTCGTCCAAGGCATAACGGGGTATGAGATCTCTGGCCGTCCTGATGGGCACCCCCCGATCCTCTCCCTTGTTTTGGCCGCTGCCCTCGTGCACGAATCCTATGAAATTCACCTGCAATGCATCCGAGGAGATTCCCTGGGTAAGGACGTCCACAAGCCGCACCAGGTCACCCCTTATTACCCTCAGCCTTCCATTGTTTTCCACCAGTCTCTTTTCTCCATTGACATCCAACACGAAAAAATCCACCCTGGGCTTCTCCTCTTCCTGAAGTGCCCTTGGAGTTGAGGCCTGCTTGGAAACCTTGATCTTTATTTGTCCGAATACCTGGCTCTCCTTTCGAACCAGGACCCTGGTGTCTTTTCGCACCTTCAAAGGCCTGTGGATATCATTTTCGCTCCCGAGGCCTTCCAGGTCCGCCGTGATACCCCTTTGGTAATTGGCCACCACCCCAACTATCTCCACCAGCTCCCCTGGTGCCACCACCAAGGTTTCCTTGTCCGGCACAGCAAAAGGTATTTCCCCGTTGATTGAGATGAGGACGTACTGCAGCTGGGGTGGATCCAAAGCCAAGGGGGGTTGGTCCGCTACAATCCCCATCTCCTCCAAAAAGGCATTTATGACCATGGTCTGGTACTGAACCCTGATGCGTGAATCCGGTATGTCTTTGGAGGTCTCCACCCCAAAAGCCGGTATTCCATGCTGGGTCAAGGCATAGAAAGTGGCCGAGGATCTCTGCTCTTTATGAGGGGTATCCTTTTCCAGGGTGCGATGGTTGTTGAAATGGAAATGATGCCGCTCCTCGTGAATCTGGCTGTTGACCTTCTGAATGACCCTCTGGGCCATGGCCTCCAGCTCCAATATCCGATCGCTTGCCGGATGTCTGTAAAGAGCGGCGTCGGCTATTATGGATTGACCAAAGCGCATAGGGTTTCTCTGGGGACTCTCCCATCGGGGATAGTAGAATCCTGACCCATCATGGAGGTTCAACAGGATGTCCGCCTCTGCCATGAGGCCCTTCAATATCTCCACCACCTTGTCCATGGAGGAACGCACCGCCCCGTCCCGAAACCTGCGGTTCATGTCTCCCTCAGGACCCCTTTGGTTCTTGATGATGGAGTAAAAATTGGCCCTCGGCACCAAAAGAAGAGTTCCTCGCCGTAGGGTAAGGTCTACATAGCGGTCCGCAGCCAGGAAGCCTCCAGGCTCGTCCCCCTGGATCCCCCCTATTATGAGCATTGTGGGGGACCTGGCCTCCCTACCCTCCAGCCTGTACACATGAAGCTCATAAGGAGTGCCTGCCAGGTGGACCTCATGCTTGCGGCCCTGGGCCCAGCTCCAAGAGGCGGTCCAAAAAAGGGCCAGCAACCCTCCAAGAACCACCCCAAAAGCCATTCTAATCCCACCCCCTTTTCTCATCTACACTCCAAATCCGACCTGAGGAACAGAGCTTCCAGAGTGAAGCCACTTCTGGAAATGGTCTCGGCGCCCCCTTCCTGCCTGTCTACCAGGGCTAGAATCCTTACCACCTTCAAGCCCTCCTGCTCTGCCCTCTCCACTGCTTTCAAGGTGGTCCCCCCGGTGGTCACCACGTCCTCGAGTATGGCCACGGGGGCCCTGGGAGACAGGTTCTTCTTGCCCTCTATCCATTGACCGGTGCCATGCCCCTTGGGCTCCTTTCGGATTATGAAGGCTGGAAGAGGTGTACCCTCTAGGTGGCTCACCAAGGCCACTGCACTCACTATGGGGTCTGCTCCCAGGGTCATGCCCCCAACAGCCTCTACCCGCGGTCCCTGTGAGGTGAGCTGTCTAAAAAAGAGCTTGCCTATCAGATAGGCCCCCTCGGGATGAAGGCTTGTCTGTTTACCGTCCACGTAAAAATCGCTCTCCCTTCCCGAAGTGAGAACAACCTTTCGCCTCTCGTAGGATTTCTCGAGGAGAATACGCCTCAACCGCTCCCAGTTTTCGTCCCTGATCATCTTTGCCCTCTTGGAATCCCCTTCCGTGTTGAATGGAACCTCTTTAACACCTTCACGGCTACCCTTGCCCTGCCTCAGCCTGGCTTGCTTCTTGCGACTTCCCGCCTCAGTTTTCACATCTCCTGGAAGAGAGAAAGCTGATGCACAGGCCTTTCACAGGGCACATCCACCGGATAATCGTCCGTGAAACAGGCCATGCAAAACTCCCCAGGCCTTGCCTCCACTGCCTCTGCAATTCCCTCCAAGCTCAAGTAACCCAGGGAATCCGCCCCTATGAATTCACTCACTTCCTCCAGAGGCCTGCATGCAGCAATGAGCTCCTGCCTGGTGGGGGTGTCTATGCCATAATAGCAAGGCCCTATGGTGGGGGGGGAGCTTATCCTTACATGCACTTGGGCGGCCCCCGCCTGCCTCACAAGGTTCACAAGCTTCCTGCTGGTGGTACCCCTGACTATGGAGTCGTCCACCAAAACCACTCTCTTGCCCTCCATGAAGCCCCGCACGGGATTTAACTTAACCTTCACCCCAAAATGCCTGATCTGCTCCCTCGGCTCTATGAAGGTCCGACCTACGTAATGATTTCGAACAAGACCCAACTCAAAGGGAATCCCGGACTCTTGTGAGTAACCTATGGCTGCAGGAACCCCTGAATCAGGTATGGGCACCACCATGTCCGCCTCCACAGGATGTTCCCTTGCCAAGACCCGGCCCATGGCTTTCCTCACCTGGTAAACGTTTCTGGAGAAAACCTGGCTGTCAGGCCGGGCAAAGTAGATCAGTTCAAACACACACTGATGTTTCTCAGCCCTGAAAGCTTTATGTCCTCTGAGCCCTTGGGCATCAAACTCCAAGATCTCCCCGGGCTCCACCTCCCTTATCAACTTGGCTTCGATAAGATCCAAGGCGCAGGTTTCGGAGGCTACCACAAGCGCGCCCTGCTTGATCCCCATTACCAGGGGTCTGAACCCATGGGGATCCCTGGCTGCCAGGAGCCCCTTTTCGGTAAGAAGCACCAGGCTGTAAGAGCCCTTGACCTGGGAAAGGGCTTCTACAAGCCTTTCCCTGAGGCTGGACCTCGAAGAGGAGGCCAACAGGTGCACTATTACCTCTGTGTCCATGGTGGACTGGAACAGGGAACCCCTCTTCTCCAGTTCCGCTCGCAGAAGGTGAGCGTTGACCAAGTTTCCATTGTGGGCTATGGCAAGCCCTCCCCCCCGGTGCCCTACCACAAAGGGCTGGGCGTTTCTAAAATGGCTTGCTCCTGAGGTGGAATAACGAACGTGACCTATGGCCCCTGAGCCCTTCAGCCTGGCTAGGACTTCTTGATTGAAAACATCCGACACAAGTCCCATGCCCTTGTGAACCCAGAGGCTGGATCCGTCACTAGAGACCACCCCGGCACTTTCCTGCCCCCTGTGTTGTAGGGCATACAAAGCCAGGTAGGCCAGATTGGCGGCCTCAGGGTGTCCCCAGATCCCCACAATGCCGCATTCCTCGTGAAAACCTGCTGTGGGACCCACTTTCAATCCCTTTCCCATGCCCCAGAGCACTCAGCCCCAACAGACACCGGCCTATGGTTCTGTTGGAGACAACACCCTGTCGAAGATCAAATCCACATGTTTCAGGGCCCTGTCAAGGTCAAAACAGGCCCTTA
>FWPV01004009.1_pt1 | contig 32075 bp, 34 predicted proteins | sample 2228371 | NCBI WGS metagenome assembly FWPV01 (sample SAMEA103939776, study PRJEB20133) | metagenome
AAATTCTGGCACTCAATGTTCTTAGCTGAAATTCTCCAAGATCAATTAAAGATTCTGGGACGGTTCCTGGCGGCAATTTGCGTAATTGATTCTTATATTCATCAATAGTTTGCCCAATTTGAGCTGCATATGACTCCAATCGACCGGTATATTGGTTATTAATTAAGTTGACTATATTCTTACGACCAGCATCTGTTAAAATAGCGCCGGTAGCCGTGCGTCCCAATTGATCGGTTATTGCTTTTTGAATCTGGTTTGCGAGACTACTATTTTGCTGATAATCCTCTACGCCCTTTTTAAGAGCTTCTTCTAAAATAGTTCGGGCTCCGGCATCAGTTTTAGCTTTTGAAGCAAGATTTTCTAACCAATCTTTGGTATCAGGATTAATTCCTACACTACTCAAATATGCCGTAAGGGCCCCGCGTACTTTTGAGGCTTGTTGCATTACAATCCTGACTTCACCTTCACGCACGACAGATTCGGGGTCTACGATTTTCGTAAACGCAATGATTAACGACAAATCATAAAGAGGTGGGGTAATTCCCGGTACAGTATATTGTCCAGTTGCAGGATCAACCGCTTTAATTACCTCTTTTGCTGCGGTATAAGTTGTAACTGCAGGGGCAACGCTCCTTGCATAAAATTGTTCCAGTCGATCAGAAAGACCGCTCACAATTTGCTTAAAATAAGTAGAAGTCGTCTCATCCGTTGCCGTCGGTCTCGTAGGCAAGAATCCAGCAGCTTCGAGGGCCGGCCGTTGGACTTCTTGTGCCGGGGGCGGAGTCGGCGCGGCTTCTGATGGCGGCGCAACAAGCGGCGCCGCTGCCGTCGGAATGGGGGCTCTGGCCGGGGCCGGGGCCGGGGCCGGGGCCGGGGCTGTTGGCTGAACGGTCATCGTTCCCGCTTCTTCGCCAAAGATTTTTTCGGTAACCGAGTATGGCCCGAGCGGGGCGGCAGCGTTTTGAACATAACCTTGTTTATCCAGATAAGTAAGTGCTGAAGAAGGCGCCCCTGCTTGTAGCCAGTTTTCAAAAGTTAATGTTTCTGGTATCGTCACTGCCCTGGGAAAGACACCTCCAGGGAAACGAGAATTGGTAATCCAAGGATGCTTAAAACCAGAGTATTGTTGCCCGCCGACAGTAAAAGTTTGATCTGCCCAGAGTTTGTTGAAAGCCGCGGCACTTTGCTTAAAAGCTACATATTCCGATAATCGTGGGCTTTCCTGACGTATTCGATCTATATCAAGTACTGTTTGTCCATTTTCTTCTTTGGTAGGAAGGACTTGTCCTGCCATATCGTATAGATTTAAAATTCCCGCAAAAGTTTGCCCGGGAAATGCCGCAGAAATTCGCCTCTGGGTAAGCTCTGCTACTACTGCTTGGCGCTGTAATTCGGGAATGCCCGCCGCCTCAGCAGCCCGGGCTTCTTCAGCTTGTCGTTTTGCAGCTTCTACCGAATAACGACCAAGTTCGTATCGCTGCTGGGCGGCCGCTTCTTCTAATGGAAGAGTACGCTGCTTGGCCTCGATTTGCAACCGCCCGAGCTGCAGTTGCTGCTCACGTAATTGTGCTTCTTGTTGTGCTTTGGTGCGACGATCCAAAAAATCCCAAAATTCCTGAGCTGTGAGCTGTCCTTCTCGAAAAGCCCGAGTTAATAATTGGATGTTGGGAGTTAAATCTTCTGCCGGGGTTACCAACTCTCGGGGAGATATTCTAATACTGGGGCCTGGAGTTGAAAGAGGCATAATAAATTAGTTCAGAATTTTGTCATACACGACCGACCCAAGCCGACCAACCCGGCCCGGTCGAAAGAGGTTGTAAAAGAGACGCCGGTACATTCCCGCCTATCGTTGCCGAAAGCTGCGGTTGAACAGATACCGGAGTAGCCCGCTGTAGTTGTGCCAATTGTTGTTCTAATTGATATTGTCGCGTCTGTAAATACGAACGTTCCTCACCATGAGTATAAGGGAGCTGAGCGAGTTCATTTAAACGTTGTCTGGTTAATTCTAATTGATAATTGAGGGCTTGCTCCTGAATAGTACGGGCGGAGGTTGCCCTTGCGGCTGCTTGTGCTATAGCATGCTGGGCCCGAGCCTGTATTAAAGCGGCTTGTTCTTCGCCGTATGTAGTAACTGGTCTTCCAAATGTTACACTCGCTCCCGGTTGAACAAACATTGCGCGTAACACTTCGAAGGCCTGAGCTTTTCCTTGGCCGGCCATGTTTAACAATATATCTGCTAAACTTTGTCGTTGGGTATTTGCAAAAAACTGTTGGACATTAAGTTCGTCTAATTTTTGTTGAAGCCAATCAGGAATATTTACCCCAGCTTGTTGCGGAGTTACTTGTATATTATAGGCAGAACTGGGAGTAGTAATTAATTGCCCCGTTTGTGTCACCGACATAACCGGAGTAGTCTGCTGTGTTTCTTGCGGCGGAATAAAATATCTCGAAAATATCGCTGCCGGACCGGTTTGTGTGGTAGAACCAGTCGTCGTAGTTTGGCCACCGGTCGTAGTTTGGCCGCCGGTTGTAGTTTGACCACCGGTTGTTGAAGAAGTCGATCCGGACCGCCTACTGATATTTTTCAGTAATGCACGCAGGCCGGAGGCTAATGGTTCTACAAGAGGATGTCTTGTAAGGTTTGTTTGTGAATTAGAATTGGTCGGCATAAACAATTACTGTAGAATAGCTTGTACTGCAGTAGCCCAAGTTGGAGTCACGAAAGTTGTTCCAGAAGCAGTGGGAACCTCTCGTGTTGCCAGTTTGGCAATTAAATTTCCTACACCTGCGGCTGCTCCTGCTGCGCTTTGCCACATAGCCCCGGCTTGTTGAGCTTGTACAGTACCCAAACCAAGCGTTTGTTTGGCCATCGCGTCTGCGACGCTTTGTGATAATTGATTGCCTGCTCCGACGCGGGCCATTCTTAATTCAGTCATAGCTTGCCCGCCAAGTCCGGCCTCTGGCAGTTCTTGGCTGGCTAGTTGAAGTGCGGTCATGGGAAGATTGAGTCTCTGCGCCTCGCCTGCCGATAACATACTGCCTAATTTAGCCAATTCTGCGCTACGCGCGCTCTCTAATTGCTGAGCGGCTGAAAGTAATAATGCAGCCCGTTGTTGGCGCTGAGCCTGCAAATCTAATGCGGCACTACCGATAAATCGTTGTAACCATGGAGATGCCGAAACAGCACTAGCTTGGCCGGTTACTGCACCGATTCGCTGTAGTCCGGCTCGGATGAGTTCTTGCTGCACATCTGGTGGTAAAGTAGCTCCAGCTTCCAATTCTTGTATTGCAGCAGCTATTAATGCTGGTTTTCCGGCAGCAGCGGGGACGCCAGCAAGAGTTTCTTCCATGCCAATTGCTTCTATTAAGCGTTGACGTTGCCCAGCTTCGAGGGTAGTTCCTAGTATTTTCTGGGCTGCCGCGTAACGTGTTTTAAGTAGGTCAGGATCTACAATACCTTGTAAAACCAACCGATTTTTGGCGCGCTCAATATCCGCTGCCAAAGCTTCTGGTCCTACTTCTGCTGGGTCAAGCTCTTCATATACCCGATCCAATTGTCTTTCCATCGCGTCTATTTGCATTTGTGTGGATTGTATTATTGCCTTTGCAGACTTCTCTGCGGCTGCTTTTTGGCCGAAAAAATTAAAAAGGCTGCCAAGAAAACCGATACATCCGACCGCAACAATTATACCAATAATTATAGCTAACTCAAACATAAAGATTCGTTTTTATTCTTTCACTAGATGCCACAAAGCCAAAGTCGGAGGATAGCTGACCGGGCTTTCCTCATCTACGGCGAGGCCTTGATCCTCGCCATATACTTCACGGGCTGCTTTTGGACCAACATTGGTTGGCGGCGTCAAAATAGTTTGTGGGTTTGTGCCCCCATCTTTAGTAGCTTGAACGATATAACGTCCGCGCCATGCGGTAATGTTGGCACCAAGAATGGCCCATCCAGGGTTTCGTCGAAGTGCCTCTGCCGCAGTCTCGAAAACTACTATCTTGACGTCGCCGGGTACGCCATCTACAGTCCGCCAGGCCTCGCGTTCCCACCAAATCAAGCACAGAATATCAGTATCATAATACATCTGCAATGCAGTGGGGTTTGTCGGCCTCTGAGAAGAAGGGCCGGCCGGTACGACACCGACAAAGGGCGCCCAAGCCGTACCGTCATAAACATACCAGCCCAGGGGCGTCCCGGGCGATGTATTATTAGCCCCGGAAGCAGTGGTTCTCAGCCAAACATATGGCGGCGCGGTGGTGGGGACAGTATTCCCGATATGGAACCAATGAGTTTCTGATTCGGAGATATCCAGGGGAACGTAGCGTTTTATCTCTTCGCTCCAAACCCACCATTGGCGCCCATGTTTTAGCCATGGGCCTTGATTGCTCAAGGGTTCGGCATCCCCAATATAGATAAAATTAACCCCTGATAAGGAAACAATTTTTAGCCGGGATACTAGTAGCTCCGCAAATTGTGCCGGGGTGCCCTTCCAAGTCGCCGGCAGCGGGGCTAGTTGCAGTAGCAGGCTTGTATTTTGTAGTGCCATACTCTATTATAAAATGATAATTCGACCAATATTTTTAACTTATTGACAACGATAAAGTTACTTCTTGAGAAGCCCCCTCCCGGGCAACACTACAACCAAATGTGCCGAACACATAAATGGCTGCTTCATTTGCCCACCCGCAATCAGTTACTAATTCGTCAATATCATATCCGCCATTACTACTCGGTGTAAGAGAACACAGATCATATTCATCAGTTTCCCAGTTTATCGAAGGGGCCGCGAATTCAAAGCGCACCAGATTGGCCATCGTATCCGGACAAACTCCGGATGCCTCATATGCATAACTAATAGAAAATTGGCAGTTTTCGCAAGTAGAACCCCAAAAAGTAGTGGTTATATAGCCCTCCCAGGTTACCCAAAATTCGGCGGGATTGGTTGGCCAAAACTGATAGGTAATTTGACAAGTAGGGGTTCCATCGCCGGTTTTTGAGACCGAATATGAATAATTATAGGATCCGTAGCCAATAATAGGAGGGTCGCCCGCTATGCAATATGGATTAGAAAAAACCTCACAAGGCAGGTGTACCAAAAGAGGCTTTTCAGATGTTGTACCGTAACGTTCGATTATTGGCATATTACGTCTCCCACCTCAAATAGTAAGATAGTTCTGCTGTGGCCTGATTTGGATCAGGACACCACTGGCCATAATTGGACAAGGGAGTACCTTCTATGTAAGGATCATTTGCTTCAAAGACCCACGGATATTCATAATGATATACATAGTCTAGTTCAACTGAGACATCTGGCGGTAACCCGGTTAAAGTAGGAATCTGTTGATAAGCTTGATCTGTGTAAGCCGACGGAAGTTCTTGGCTGGGGTGCAAGTCCACGATGCAGATTGTTAAGCCAAATTCTCGAATTTCTCCCGAGCTATCTTCTACGTAAAAAATTCCACTATATTCGCCCGGGGGCGTATACTCCCATTCAGAGTAATCTGCTTCCGTAATCCAAATAAAATACTGCCCGCCTTCTTCTTTAACATCAAGTTTAAAACCTTCAAAGGGGAAACTGCCCTCTATTAGATAAACTGAATAAGGCGGAGTTCCAAAATTTAAGTTAATGTGCAATGAATAATCACTATTCCACAAACTATCTGTAATTGGAAGATATACCGGCCAATAATCAGCATTAGAGATTGAGAGTCCATCGGTTTCCCAGGCATATCCCCAGCGAACTTCGCCACCTTTTTGGCCATAAACATATTCCATGCCGGTAAGCTTGAGACATTTCGGAGCGGTTTCAGTAGCCCAAGCAACCCGTTTATAAAATCCGGTTGGTAAATCCCCGCATTCTTTGACGCCAAACCAAAGGGTTCTGTTTCCGCCAGTATAACAGCAATCCTCTGAATAGTAGTAATTATCAGTAACTTGGATTTCAAAAGTCCAATAATACTTTTCCGGATCTATCCAAGAACAGTCTTTGAATATATACGAACAATCAAACCACTCGCACCAACCAATAATATCTTCACCAGTAAATGGTCCCCAGATTCTAATTTTTGAAATGCTAAAATCATTTATCAGAAGTTCGTCACTATCATCCCAGATAAGATCAAACTCGGTTGGTTCAGAAATATATGAAAGATAACCAAGTTCCCAAAGTTGGCGCCAAGTACCATTCCATTGTTCAGTAGCTACCGGCTCTCCCCAGCAATCTGGTCTTGGGGAATTCTCCCTAAAACCAAGCGCGGCTTTAACTTCATCCCAATTCTCAATTTTTAATCCAAGATATGGTAAATTGCGAGGTAATGGATATAGATTTTCGCAAGAAGGCCATTCAATTTCATCGCAAGGATCTGGCCCGGGTTCTTCTTCCTCTTCTTCCTCTTCTCCACCGCCGTCATAAAAAATTATCGCTGCAAAAACCGTGCCCTCTGGCGTAATTGCATCTACCCTAATCCCTATGAAATCATCCTCCCATTCGGTGCGTTCTAATTGAGTTTCGGAAAGACATTCATAAGCCAAATACATTGGCCCATATGGATCATTAAATAGATAATAAACGGTATAGCATAGTGCACCTTTGTATGCATTCCAATAAAATCGAAGTACTCCATTTTCCAGCGTATAAAATCCCGATACCGGATATCGTGTTCGAAAAGAAAGTCCCGGTAAGGTAATTTCTTCGCCGGTACCCGTAAAAATAGGTATTAAATCACAAACCCCGGGCGCTTCATATCCCAAATCAATTCTTCTTGGCGTTAAATAAACCGGCAATTTCATGAGCTATAATATGGCGGCAGTGCAGAAATCAACGCCCTGTCTGCTTTAACTTTTGCAATTTCTAATGCTACGCGATCCGCGGCTTCTTGCGAAATATAACTGACCGCCGAAGCCAGGCCTGCACCGACAAGTCCATACCGGGTTATTTCGTAAGTTTTGGTTGATGAATATTGCCGCAAACCCCCGGATTCTTTAACCAGATTTGTTAAAGCTTCTTGCTCTGAGGCGCCGGCAACCCCGAAACCAATCAGATTTAATGCGATAGTTTGATTCTTATTTAAACAATGAGACGCTGAATCAAATGATTCTTGAACCATATTCCCAAAAACCCGGATACTTTGAATGGTCGCTGGCCCTTGTCCAATAATTAATAGTTGAAAACTGGTATCCATTGTGTCCGTTTCATCAAATTCAGCGCAAACCCCCGTTTCTTCGAAAATTCGATCTGCTTTTTCGGTTCTCAAAAGAATCGACGCCCCTTTCGTGGCAAACCATTCATCGTCATGTAAAGAATATTCATTTTGAGAGTCTATATTTCCAGCGGCTACATTTAACCGGGTGGCTAAAATTTTTTTATAACTGCCACGTGAAGAGGCCGCCACAAACACTCCAAGATCAAGGGTTTTATCAATTGCTTCTAAACCTATTTCCGCGAAACTAAACCGAACTTTCTGGTCTGGAAGTCTGGTAGTTCCGGAAGCCGGACCAAAATATCCCCGCGTATAAAGTGCCCAGGTAATTGGACAACCGGCATCTTCTCGGGTTTGCTCGAAAGCACGCCAAAGCCGATTGGTGCCGTCTTTATCGTGAGAAACAACATAAAGTTGTTCCACGTTGCCAAATTTGCCGCCAAGCCAGGTAACCGGCCTAATCCCGGTCCAGATGGAGGCCCAGGACACAATCGCCGGGCCGCCGCCAGTTTCTACACTAGCACTGTTCAATACCCAGGTATGTGAATTATAAGTATCCTCATACGGCACTGAAAATAACATAAACGATCCGTATGCTCCGGCACAAACCGACCGCAAATCTCCGGAGAGATGCGCTTTGCTGTAATACATTGCATCATCTTGTACGGGCAAACGACTGCTTAAACGGGCCTGCATGGCGGTATCGAAAAAGATTACCCCAATTGGAGAAAACCAGGCCAACAACCCAAAATGAGAGATAACTGCGCGATGACTAGTCGCTCCAATAGAGAGGATCTGCTGCTGCATGTCCTCTACTTCAATCCAACTCTCTCGAACACGAACATTAGCTTTAATTAAAGAAGTAGTATGTTCAGTAAATACTAACAATTGTGAGGCCCCAAGTCCGGGGGTCAAATGTAACGCAGTAATTGTTTCAGGAAAAACAAATGCTTCAATAGATGCAACCGAAATTTGCTCCCGAAAACTGATGGGATCTGAAATATCGGATGCAAATAAATAGTTGTCTCGGGCCACCCATAGCCGGTCTCCGACCCAAGCCATTGGCCCCCCGGTGGGAATTCCAAAGGGTTCGTTTCGAGAATGAACCGCAATACAGCCATCCCAAATAATCGGGGCAGAAAAACCGCCATCTTGAATAATTAATAATCGAATCGGCTTAATAAATTCCAGCGGAGCCAATAGCTCATGGCCTATTCTTTGAACTGATTTTTCAGCCTGGCAAAAATATACTTCCCTGGCATTGGGATTAAGTTGAACATTTGAAATCTGTTTTAATTCATCGAAAGGATACGCAGTAACATATAATTTGCCATCGATTGCAATAACAATTTGCTCAAGACCAATTGCAGGACGAAATATCCCAGCGCCTTGCAGGTTGCCTTCGGGCAACTGGATCTTGCAATGAAAACCAGGCCGGCAAGAAATCATTCCACCAGCATTAATTACGTTTTCTCCGAGCCAATAAAATCCTGCAGGTAATCTGCCAGGACTCTGATTGCTCTTCATTCCATTGGCAAAAATAGCATCGTAATCTAACGTTCGTTCGGCCATGTTTATCTAATATCCATTTCCCATTCAGGGAACAACCGTCCTTCCTGAATAACTTCTGGCGGCGAATAAACCGGCGGCTCTGCCATTTGTTGCGCCTCAAGCTCCAGCCTGGCGGCATCGGCCTCGTAAATATGCGCAACTTGGACATCTTGCTCCGAATACGCTTTGACTGCCCGTAAAGCCAATAGTAGAGCTAAACGGGATTTTAACGGAATGTGGTCGTCCAACGAATAAAATTTAGGCGCAGATTTACGATATGCAATACGAATCCAGTTTGCAGTCCTAAAAAGTTTTATTCTACGATATGCAGGCGCGGTTTCGTTAGGCCCATAAATAGATAGTAATAAGTTTTCCCCCGTATCCGGGGAAATTGCATATAAGAAAACATTCCCAAAAGTAACATCTTTTCTAACAGCCAGGAGATAATCCAAAGGTGGAAAATCCGGGTCTATATTAGATGCCCCGTAAAAAAGAATCAATTTACGTCAAGGAACTGTCTTGCCGGATTCCTCCCGCGTCAACTCCCGACCTTGCATATCTCTTCCATAGATGATTAGGGCTTTTCCATCGTCTTCGGGAACCTGAACCTTGGCGGTCAAAATTGCGCCTTTTGGCGGATCTATAGAGACCGGATGCCAAGCCCCTAGATCCTGCCAGGCCCAATCACATTGAATAGCACTATCCTTATCGCCGGGGCCATTTAAATGGAAATTATAAATTTGTGAAAAACCTAGCGCCGGATGTCGGCAAATGTTAACCGCCAGTACCGTATCTACTTCCGGAGGAAGACTGATATAATCTTGGGGTTTTGGCAGACAAATATCCAGCCAGCCTTTCCAGGCTTCAAACTCACCTTTATTCGCCACCAACATTACCGCATCATGCAACCATCTAAAAAATAATTCATCTGAACACGCTCCAACAATACGTTTTCCCTCATCAATTATTTCAGAAACTGTAATCATAATTCGTGTAATTTTACCATAATTAACGTAGTCGGCACCGCATAAAGTTTATACCGAGAAGCATTAGATGCCCGAGCTTGTAAAGCAACCGTTGTAGTACCAGAACCAAGAAGTTCATATCGAGACATAACGGTTAATTGACCTTCTTTGTCTGCCCCCGCCCAACCAGCTAATCTGGCATATGCCCCGGGAAGTTGCTCGCTAGTAGTGATATTATATAATTGTAACTCTAATAAATCGGTTGCAACACAGTTAGTCAAAGTGCACCATCCAGCAGTTGCTTGAATCAAATAAATAGCCCGCCCTGAAAGCGTAAGCTTGACTTCATTACCGCCAAAAGCAACTGTCGTATAAGTAGTAGAAACTGCAAACTCCCCACCGCTCGTAAAAGCAACCGCGGTGCTTTCGGCTGGCCAATTTTCCCCGGGGGGCCCTTGAGGACCGGCGGGGCCCGGTGGTCCTTGTTCTCCATCGAGACCATTTGTACCGGGACAACCTACCGGAACGATCAGCGAGCCGGCTGGGACTGTTTCAACTGGATTTGAGATTTTCCGCTCATATCTTAACCATGCAATTCCAGCCTCTGGATTAATCGCCTGGACTTGATACCAGCCACTATTTTCAATAAACACATAAGATTGCGGCAAAAGAGACGCGACAACATAACAATATACTGCCGAGGTCTCGTTAAGAACTGGCGTAAAAGAGGCAAGATTTACTGTATAAGCATGGTGCCCATCAGCCCCCGGATCGCCTTTGTCGCCTTTATCCCCTTTTAGGCCCTTAATGCCATCTTCAAAAAGTCGCAAAAAATAACACGCCAGCCCTTCATTTTCTTGGCGCGGGTTCTCTAAAAGACCAGTCTCCAAATTACAAGGAAGTGCCCATTTAACCTGCCCGTCTTCTTCATATTTGGTTATTGTACCATAAAAAGTCCGGATGAAATTAGCCAATTGACTGGCCTGACTTTCACATTCGGCAGTGTTTACTACATTTTCACAAGGATTTTTGCAAGCCATATTACGCAGTGAATTGTTTAACAATCTCTTGTACGTCTCGATCCTGAACCTTTTGTTGCTCCGTACGGAATAAATTTAAGATATATTGCTTATCTTGTTCAGCTAGCGGAGATTGCTTGATCTTCTGTTTAAAAATCTCGCCCCCTTCGATAATCTGCTGAAAAGCCCGCCGAATTACTGAACCGCCGACTTGGATAGCTTTAACTCCAACACCGATCGTCGGGTTTGCCAATGCAATTGCTTTGAGTACACCCCAAACTACAATTAGCAGCACTAAAAGCAAACCAACGAACGTTAAGTATGGAAGCTGGACCAGGCCGGTGCCTTCGACTTTTTTTCCCTCTATTTGTTCTAATTTTTGCTCGAACCTTTCATATCGCCTTTCCAGGCGTGCAAGGTCTGACAGCACCAGCCTGGCCAAATCTTCAGCTTCTCTAGTAGAGGGAGTTTGAGGGGGCCCAACTGCTTCAGCTACTGCATCAGTTAATACTTCGGTTTTCGTTGCCGAATTAATAACTTCTGGTGCGGCTTGGGTCTCTATTGCTGTGACAACTGTTTGCCGCGCATATTCCTTGGCCGCCCGGGCCGCTTGTCGTAAATGTTCGTCTTCAGTCGCGGTGCGGGCCGGGATCTCCGGCACTCGCCGCTGAAATAATTCGACGGGCTTTGGTTTTAGTACGGAGCAACCGACGATACAGATTGCGAGTGCTGGACCCAGTAGTAATTTTTGTCTTTTTATACCTAATTTGCACATACAATTGCCGTAATTGTAAGAGAACATAGAGCGCTGAAAATAGCGCCACCAAAAATTGAGTCAGGGTTAAAAGTGCAGATAGAATGGGGAGGACCTGACTAACCAAAGAATTAATAGCTTGCAGACCGAGATTTCCCGCTGCCAATAGCGCAACAAAACTAATTTCTTTATGCATAAGAAAAGGCGGCGAAGGCCTTCCCCGCCGCCATTCTAATTAAGGTTGGCTCGGTCGTCTTAAAAATAAAACCAAATACATCCATTTCCCAAATTTTCCAAACTTCTTTGTCATAATCCAGTTTATAGAATGAGTTGGGTAGGGAGCCGCCAATCGACGGCTCCCTACCTTTCCCCATCCCCGCTCCTTGCGGAAGGATTACGACCAGTTAGGGCTGTCGCAGCCGCTGGCTTCAATATAGGTGTCCGCGCCAGTATAGCTGCTGAGTTCGGCTTCTTCAACCGGCTCCAGACCCAGATCGGCCTGCACTCTCCGATACAAGATCGGGATGATATGATGCGGACGCACCGGGCGATAGGCCCGCACGATTTGATACTTATGCCAGCCGAAATCGCCCCATTGATTGCATTGATTATCAACCTGATAGTGCCATTCCAGCTCGCCCATGTGGAGTTGAGGCGCAAACCGGAACGAACCTTCACCAACATATCGCTCCGGCACCAATCGCTCAAATGTATCCGTAGCGATCAGCACCCCAACTTCATACGGAGCATTTAGCCAGGCCGGATTGGGCCGGGAATATGCAGTACCCTTATTCTGATTCTGAACCACTTCAACTGGATTAACCAAAACAAGGTTTCCCTCTTGATCAAATCCAGTGGCCCGCAGAGGCCGCTGGTCCACACCGAACGCCAAGCCTCGATAGGCCGGGCTCTGCTCGAACCCATAAGCGGTCAGCATCACCTCGCCAAGCCGATATCCGCCAGTGGTCAGATAGAATGCAGACTGCTGCACGCCGACTTCACTTCGGAAGTATTCAATTTGGTCCACACCACCAATAAAGCGGAAGTGCGGCCCGCCATTTTCCGAAGAATACCATTCGCCCAGCAAAACTTCGCGCAAATATCGCGCCAAATAATGCAGAGCTTTAAAGGTCAGCGGGCTATCCGGCAAGATTGCACCGGCAAACTGCACGCCAAGATCAGACCAATTGCCACCAGCCAATAAACTCTGGAAGTCATAACCAGAGTTAGCAGTGAACTTGGTCGCAGAACGCCGGACCAATTGGGCCCGAATGTCCGCATTGATAATTTGCGTAACCAGCTGTCGCAAGCTCTGTTCCGCTGAAATATAGCTATTTTTAAACGCAGCAAACCCCTGCTTTACACAAACGCGAGGGCCATAGCCACGATAAGATTCCAATCGATAGCTATATTCATGTACATCAGTCAGATCCTGCACCCCAGTGTAGCCACAAATATCGGTGTCGCAGTAAAACTTCGGCTCCGCAAGGCTATCGCCGGGCGCGGCAGGCAACTGAACGATCGAACGCACCACGTCGGAGACCCCGGAGGGGAAAGTTCCGCCGTTAATGACGTTCAAATAAGGTGAATTATACGCCAAAGACTTTGCAATCACCCCAAGAATTCGATTCGTATCCTTGGAAGCAAGATTGCTCAGATCGCTGGGACTTTCAGTACATTCAAAAGACATAATTTTCTACAAATTAATCAATTGTTCGCATGGTGCGAACTTCCCCCCGCCGATAGTGGGCCGGCGGGTCGCCGTCTGGGTCGGCCATGTCCAGCCATTTAGGCCGTAGAACGCGCCGGGCCGAAGCGCAATTAGGCCCTCTATTCTATAATGATGAAAAAACGCTAAAAATTAAGCCTAGAACTTGAAAAAATCTGATTTTCTAGATCCTTCTCGCTCAAATTAATAGTTTGTTTTGGCCAAACAGTCGGTAAAAGTCCTTTTTTCAGAAGAGCCCACGCAAAATTAAGTAAAAAATCGTCTTTAATCCCATGAAAAATACCAAAAGTCGCGACAATTTGATCTAAAATATCAATATCTCGGCTTTCAAATCGCCACCAAGAGGCCGCGCCGGGCAATTCTGCAATGCCTGAACGCTCAAAAATTTTAAATAAACGTACATCCCAGGCTTCTTTGTTACGAACTTGACTTGAAAAAGATACTATATATTGTAAAAATTGAAGTTCTCCCGAAATTAATAAATTACCATTAATATGTTCAATTGGAGCCAAAAGTCGAACCCCCATTACATGAATACGCGGATGACGAAAATCGGGGTTTTGAGTCTGCCAAGCAGCCCAAATGTGCTTTGTCCAATCACGACGAAGCGGGATCCAGTCCGCCTCAACGGTGTAAATTGCGGAATATTGCGGGATTTTTCTTTCTAAAACTTGACGTAAATACCATTCTAAAACACCAAACCAAAGTTGATTACAACCAGCAGGCCAGCCAGTACCATATCGATCACTTTTACCAGTATAAACTCGTTTAAAAACTCGGGATAAACGTGAAAGTATCTCCGGGGGAGGCGGCGTAGCCAAATCAAACCGCCGAAAAAGTAAAAAATCAGCTTCTTGGGCTGTTGTTTTTTGCAAATCCGCCAAATATTGGGCTAATCTATAAGCCTGCTCAGCATCGCCTTTCCAATATTGAAGCGCAATCAGAAATTTATTTATCCTTTCCGGCGGGCGCATAGACTTTTTCCCCAACATGCAAACCAATCACCGAAAAATCAACATGGGGAATATGCCCAGCTTCAGCAGCCCGAATACAAAATTGTACATCTTCGCCCATGCCCAATGTAGATTTCTTACCAATCAATTCCAGGCCCCGAGTAATTAAATTGCGAATAAGTCCAATATCAGAAGAATTCTCTGTTATTACGGCTTGAAGCCGCTGTAATAGCGGCAAAATTTCATGTTCAGAAGAACTAAACCAATGACCTATGGTCGAAGAACGATTCATTACTTTTGCATCCCAATCTTTAGGAGCTAAATAAGGAAACTTTTTCAAAATATCTTCCAGAACTGACCGATGAATTAATACCGCTCCAGTTCCAACCCATCGCGTCGGTTTAAGAATATCGCATGGGGCTTGACCATGTACTATCTTATAGTCTGCCGGCGCCATGCCCTCCGCGTAAACCGGCCGATCTCCCTCTTGACGGTCCACGTATAAAACCCCAATGAGAGTTTTACCACGTTTTAAAAAATAGTCAATTGTATGTATGCCAGCAAATTGCTCCGGATAAGAGCGTTTTGCAATACGATTGAATACTTCTGCACTACCAAAAGGCACTACCATATCCGCGTCCATCATGAACAGCCATTCCGCAGAACTTTTCAAAAATTGCGTAGCCAGTTTATTCCTGGCGTGTGAGATGAACGCGTCTCCAAAAGAAAGATGAATCTGATATGGCCGGTTTTGTATTAATTTGGCCAAGCAAAGCGCAGTTAACGGGTGCGCCTCTCGATACCAAGGCAATCCAATAAAAACTTTAGAGTTCACTTGCTATTTCGCCCGTTGCTCTACCAATTCTTTCCGAAGTTCATCCAGTGCATCGCCCGCACTAAGATTTAAACGAAGAGTATCTTTCTTAACCGGAGGAGTTGGGGCTTCTGGCGCGTTGCTCTCGGCACTCGACAGCCGACCCGCAGATTTAATCTTGGTCAGCTTCTCCTCAAGTTCTTTGACTTTGGCCTCCAAGGCCTCATTTTTGTTCACTGCCCCGGCCAGCATCATTTGCGTCCGCAACAATTGCGCAGCTCCGAGAATAAGCGCTGCCCGCATTCGAGGCGAATCATCTTCAAATGCCTCCTGTAAAGTCGCCATTATCTTTTCTACTACTGGTTTCTCTTCAGAGGACGGATTAGTGATCCACGGAACTTGCTTGGCCATCGCAGCAAATTCTGTCTTAGTAGCTTCTTTATGTGCAGTAACTGCCTGCTCATATTGTTTACGACGTTCTTCCAGATATTGAGTCGCGTTCCGCTTGATTTCTTCAATGGCCTTCTTTCGCTCAAAATCGAGCACCTCAAGTTCGGCGAGTTTAAACTCGACGGCTTGACGTAAAGCTCGTTCCTTAACGTGCTCCAATACCGGCTCCATCTTAACTTTATCGGGGCCTCCAAGTTTTTTAATTTGTTCAAGTACATCATTTGGTATGCCTGCCTTGGTCAAAACTCCATAAATAAAATCCCGAGCTTTATTCTGCGCTTCGTCCCATCGGGACGTGACCGATGGATCAGCTTCGACATCAATTGCAGCCTTAAAAGCCCGAAGCGTCTCGACTTCTTTTTTCAAAGATTCTAACTCTTGGCCAGAAGTCTGTTTCGTCTGCTCCAACTCAGCGCGAAGTTTAATTAATTCCTTTTCTTTTTCTAGAAGAGCCGTCGCTGCCCGCTCTTTAATGGAAGCAAACGCCTCGCTAGCTTTACCGGAAACATTTTTCGGCAAATCCGGAGTATCTTTAAATAATTCTTTCTTAACTTTCTCAATTATTTCTTTATCGGAAGCCTGGCCGGTTTCTAATCCAGCCTGTTTCGTTGATTCTGATTTAACTTGCTTTGCCGATTCTGTTTCGACCTGCTTTGCCGATTCTGATTCGACCTGCTTCACTGATTCTGATTCAGCTTGTTTCGTCGATCCTGATTCAGATAGTTTTATTGGGGTCGTTTCAGTTATTTCTACCGTAGGTTTCTCCGGCTCAGATTTAGGCGGTTCTTTTGCGGTTATTTGAGCCAGAGAAGTTTTCGACGATTCCGATTCCGATTCTGATTCCGATTCTGATTCCGATGGCGGAGGCGGCGGAGATATTTCCAGTTTCTCCGGGGTACTCCCCGCGATCACTTTCTTGGGATACGCTTCTGCAGCCCGCCGTTCAACTTCGTGCTGTTCCGCCTGAGCTTCACGGGCGCGTTGCTTGCGCTCCCGCTCCAGAATGACTTCGCCAGCAAGTCTTTCCAAAGCCACCGCAGTCTCTTCAATATCGCCCGGAGGCTTCAGTATTTCTCGCCCTTGCGCAGATGCAGCCCGGGCTACTTTTTCACTTTGTTCGGCGTATTGTAACGGATGAACATCAGCCTTGGTTACTTCCTCACGAGCCGGTTCTTTTGCCGGCGCGGTCGGGGTTTCGGGGATTTTTTCGTCACTCATACCAATTCCTCTATCGTTTGTTGTTCGGTTGGCTTAAATTCGGTCAGCGACCGAATAACTGAAGCCAGGCCGCGCCAGCCCTGAACCAGCCCGGCCTGGAAAACCACCAAATGCTCCTGTGGATTAGGAGCCACTACCGGGGTTTGCTCTTCTATAATTTGCAAAAGTTTTTTTCCGGTTTCAGAATTTAAGAAATTTTTTAAGAGTTCGGCATCTGTTGCTAGCCAATCATTCATGATGGAATCTCCGGAGTTGGGGTTGGGGCGGGAGCCGTGGCCGGAGCCGCATTTGAGGCTGCAGTTGATCCAGGGGCCTCGGCCTCACGGGCCAAATAGGCCGCGGCAGCCGCAGACATCAGGCCCTCCGCCTGTGCTTCGTGCTCTGCCTCCGAAGTAGCAGCCACGGCTCCCAAAGTTTCTACATTACGTTCTGCATCGAGCAGGTTCTTAACTACTTCGGCAGCTTGCTTTAGAAAGTCAAAATGTGGCGCCAAAACAGCTTTGTTAGCACCGGCCTGCGCAGCCGCAGTGACATGACTTTCATAATGCGCCAAAAAATTAATCAGCAAATTAACTGATATTTGTCTCTGCTGAAGCGCTGGAATCAATGCCTGCATTTGAATTTTTAGCATTTCAAGATGGATTAAATGGTTATCCCGTGGTGAAACCATAACCTGTTGATTGGCCATCAATAATACATTCTCCAATTGTTGTTGCCGGGCTGCTTCGACCTGCACCGTTTGATCTTCATCCGGCAATAAAACCCGGTTTGCGAAGTCAATTCCAACCCGGGCCACCAGATCTTCCACTTCTAGTTGACGCTGATTATATAGTGGATGCCCGCGTTTTTCCGCAGCCACCATGCTTATAAGTTGCCGCTCTACCGGAGTCAGATCACGTACAACAGTAATCGCCGGGGTATTAGCAAGCTCTTCTAATTCTTCTTTGCTCAATACTTCCTGCAAACTTTTTTGAAAATCTTTTACTTTTTTGTCGAGAATTTCAGGATCACAAAGCTTCCGCTGCAAAGTTGAAATCGCCCGAGCTACCTGAGTTAGCCAACGTGTAATTTTTGCGTCCCGTACTTCTTCTTGTCGAGCAGCCAAAATTCGCCAGGCTTCCGGACTACGAAATGCTTCGCCTCCAACATGAGGTTCTGTAATAGCTCCAACTAATTGATCCGCCAAACGCGCAAAATATGCGTCTAATCTCAATAATGGTTCTACATTGCCATCAATCCTGACCTCCAGCGGTGCCCAACCGGCCGGCACCAGCACCGCATTGCCAATAAGTGACATCCGAAAAGTATTAAGCCGACGGGGATCGCCCTGCCAAAATGTTTTGCCAGAAAGAATTGCCCGGTCCACAATTTCACATCGGGTCCGGTCTATCATCGTAGTCAATTCATAAACATCCCGTCCAATGCCCTTACTGCTATGAATAGTGCCCAGGCCATGTTGGTACGTAAACAGAGCCAAACAATCAGACATGCGTGAGAAATAATCATCATGTTCGAAAATTAATTCGAGGTTTGGCTGTTCAGCAAATCGATAGACACTAACTTTACCTGTTACTTCTCTTACAAATAAAGTATAGATAGCAACTACATTGGCACCTTCAACATATGAAGCTACCAAATTAAGATGTCGATTTGCCTCCTCATACCAAATTTGAGCCTGGCCTGTAGAAGCCAGCCGATTCCGAAGCTGTGCCGGGCAGGCTTTGTTGATTGCTTCAATTACTGCCGGAATTTTCCAACCCGCGGCTTCGGCGGCTTCTCGATCTTCGATAACCTGAAATAATTCATGAGGTAAAAACGTTTCTCGAATGGCAAATAATTGGATTAACTCCGGGTCCTGTTTTGTGCCATCTGGAAAAAATAGCTCATTATGCTTTGGCCGCACGGGCCACCAACTTGTAGGATCCGTCCAAATCAAAGCCGAATAACCAAATAATACAACATCCAGAGCCAAATTATCTATTAAAGAAGTCCAATCTGGCTGCGAACGAATAAAATTTGAAATTGCAGCCTGGAAAAACTCAGATTTTTGAGTTGAATTAACCCACTTATTTGATAGAGTTGCAGAAGTTAAATATTTTGCTGCATGAACTGCTTCAGACAGACGAGGAAAAACTCGTTCCACTAAAGAAGCAAAAGCTTTGCTTGAAAAATTCTGTCGCCAACTTAAAGCCAACTTCTCTAGTTCGTCCGGGTCATATGGTCGTTCACTGTTATATTTGGCTAAAATCCGAGCTGCAACCAAATGCCGACGGCGATTAATCTCGACAAGTCGAGATAGAACAAGCTTCGCCTGGTCAATTGTTTGAACCGCTCGCCGGATTGGTTTACCCTTTTTATCCAAAACACCTGTAGATAACAACGGACCTACATCCCCTTGTTGGGGAGGCGTTGTCCCCGGATTTCGTTTTGTAAGCGGCGTCGTATAATCAGAGGCCATATCACCACTTATTTAATGGACAATGTTCGGTGAGCAAAGCTGCTTTAAGTAGGATAAAGCAGCCACATTGCTTGCATTGCCCAAGTTCATCGTCATAATCACTACACAAATAACAACCAAGTTGTCGTTCCCAATACAATTTATCCGGAGCCAACAGAGGACGGCCCTGAATCAATTGCTTCAGCGCCCGGTACATTGCTATTAGAAACGCTCGCAGTCGTCGCCATCCAACAGTTAACAGGAGCTTCCGAGTCATGAATTTTTAATAGTTCAACGTGAGCCGCCAAAGTTAAATCCAGATGATAACGTTTACAAAAACCAAATTTCGCCACTTGTCGTTTCAAAAATTTGGTATAAATCGCCGTGCCGCATCCTTTACAACCGGTCGGTCGAGAAAAATAAGAACAAGTTTTACAGATTTCCTGCCGAGATTTAACATTCTCTTCTCCCACCAATTGAAGTGTCCCTGTCTGTAGCCCCTTCAATATATGCTGCATTAAACCCCGGCCTTTTTTCAAAGAATCTTTATGCTTAAACATAGGGGGCACAAGTCTTGTCGCCAAACCCTGTGGTCTTGGCTTCTTTAACCATTCATTTAACTGCGCTTCCAAATCTGCTTCTGGATTGCCTATTGGTTTACCAACGCGCTGGCGATATAAAAATATGCCTCGTAAAAGAGCTTCCCAGGAAGACCCGCCGATAATCGTCTGATCTTCTCGAAAATAAAAGCCTTTTGGGGGCGGCTGATTATAATCAATCATTGCGACTCAAGCAGCTCAAATTTATTCGTTATATCAACGATGGGTTCCGGCAATGCCGGGCCCGCTACTATATAATGATCTTCAGGATCGAATTCTATTTGACCGGTAATGCTGGGAACAAGACCGAATTGCCGCCTGGCCCCCGCTATAACCAGCATGAAGGCATCTGCCATGTCAATGCCCTCTGGTTTTACATCCAGCGTAATCTTACCGGTAGTCAACGTAACCCGATATGTTATCCGAATTAATTGGTCGATTACTTTATTAAAAGGAGTGCTTACATTAAGCACGATGATCCGCGACTCCAACCACCTCCGACAAAGCCAGGCCAATTCGGCGTTAAATCGACCAAAAAGTTCCCGCGGATCATGTTCGTCCTCGATAAAAATTTTCTGCTGGCTCGCTCCTTCACTGAAATTTACCGAGGCTATTTCATCCGACCACGTATGCTTTAGATAATCGACTACCCCCCATCCCACTCCTGTTCGGTCTATACATACAAATCGAGGTAAAATACCTTCAGATTCCAGCCGAGACCGGATGAAATCCGAAAGTTGAATAATATCAATTACCGGAGGCGCTTCTTCAAAAGCATTAACACTAATACATAACCGCTTTTTTGGGTATAAAATCTCGGTTGCTTGCTTGGTTACACGTCCTTCTGGGCCACTAAAAAATGCCTGAAAACCTTTACAAAAGCCAACTTCAGCAAAAGCCAGGACAGTCTTGCCCCGATGTTGTTCAGTGGCTATATCAATTCCAGCAATCTTGATAGTTTTAGAATCCCAAATCGGGACACCTACACAACGATAAAGCAGTTCTTTACTAAAAACTGTCTTTTCATGTTCCCCTGAAAGGCAATACATACCCCGAGCCATCGCCAAATAGCCAGGGGTATGTTTGCCGCCGCTGGTAAGCTCTATTTGTCGCAATCCTTCTGCGGTCTGTAGTCCCGGATAAATGATCGTATTTTGCTTGACATTCTCTGAATTAAGACCATCAAGGCGCAGCACATCCCAGCCTCGCTTGGACTTCCAACGATAATGGCGATCCAGATCTACTGAAGCCCAACCATCCTTGGGCTCCGCATGAATGGCTACTTCATGGTTTAATCGAGTAGGATTATATGCCGCCAAAATTTTAAAATTTAACCCATCGTCAACTTGACCAACCATATTGTCCAGGTCCTTCCACAGACCCGCGGGCACATTTTCGACCTCATCAATTAAAACAAAAAGCCGGGACAATACGCCAAATTTCGGGTGTGCCTTCTTGCGAGGCCGCCGTTTTAACCCTTGAAGTTTACCAGCTTTTACGGATTCCCCAAGACGAATGACAGTTCCAAAAATAGAGCCCATTCGACTCCGCCGATTCATCCCAATCCAAAGCGAAAATACTTCTCCTGGCAACTTAATCCTGGATTGCTGGTGCAAACCCAACATATGAGAAAATAATTGGATTCGCAAATGTTCCTCAGATGGTCCAATCAAGATTACCTGCGTCCATTCAGGATCGCGAAGCCATTCCAACAGCAATCGAGCCGCCAATGAATATGTTTTGGACATGGACGCCGCGCCCATGACGATCCCCAATGATACTTCGTCAAAAAAGGCCCACAATTGGCGTGTACATTGCGGTCCCAGGCTAAATAATTGCTCGGGCCACAACAATCGTGCGGCCTCAGCCAGACCGGTATTATCCGGCAGGTTTAACAAACCGGCCAGCCAATATAAGAAGACGTCTTCAATGGAAGAAAAATGCCTGGATCGAAATTTTCGAAGAATTAGCCGCGCAGCTCTAGTATAAGCCGGCGGTTCTTCATCCAAATATGTGATGATTTGACTATTAAGCTCCCGAATTAACTCCGGGGCAGCATCAATCCTATATTCATTGACCGGAAGAAACATCAAAGTAATAAAAATCCCCGGGGGATCCCTTGTTTGGTGAGTGTCCAATCCCATGCATGTTCTGATGCATCCGGACAATTATGCCGAACTAAATCCGGCCAATAATTTTTCAGACGGTAACGATATGCTCGCCATTTCTGGGCCGTCCAGGTCCTGGATGATTTATTCAGGATAGCCAGTTGCTCCTGTACGGGGGCCCCCGCAAGACGCCGTTCAAAAGCCATGCATAATAGCGCCCAGTCCTCTGCATGCCATCCGAATGGTCGGGGGCCATCCCGATATTGTCCTTTTTTGCGAGCTTTGCCGGCATTGAGCCGGTACATAATCTGGCATTTTTCCCACTCGGCAATGGCCCCTACAATCTGCCGGATAAGCCGACGACTGTGGTCGTCTTGGTCGTTATCTACCCGCCCCACATCGGAGAAATGAACTTCAACGCCCAGTTTTTTCAGCTCGCGGATGGCCAGCTCAGCCACAATTAAATCGCGGGCCAGCCGATCCGCTCTCTCAAGGATTACTGCGCGGGGCCGCTCTTCCTCTGAAGAAGCAGCCAAATCTATTAGGAGTTGCTGGAATCCGGGACGGCATGGCGCGTCTATTGTACCGGACACGCCATCGTCTGAATATATCGCTGCTAAATAAAATTCGTGTTCAGCGGCATACCGCTGAATCGCATCTCTTTGTCTATCTGGACCGCCCTGATCAACTTGGGCGAGGCCTGATACCCGAATGTAACCAACTGCAGTTCGCATGCCGTAAGCATAGCACCATTGCGGCTGGTTGTCAAGTCGACTTCCGTATAAATCTAGGTTCATTTTACAGCAGATTTCGTGCCAGGTTGATGAGAATCAACAATGATATCAGAACAATTCTCATGCCAGAACCATTCGAAAGCCTGGCGAGCCAATTCGAGCCGATCTAATTCTCCAACTCTGTAGGCAAAATGCCCCAATTTGGGCCAATTTGGCTGTTGAAAATATTCCTTATAAAAGATGTCCTGTTCTGAAACAAAAGTCCAGCCAAATTGTTTGCCAAACTTATAAAGACAATGATCAATGGACCAATGAGGCCGGCCCTTATGACTCTCCCAAGGACCTTCATAAGCAATAATTTGATCAAAAAATTTGGGTAACATGTCCTTCGGAATCCATGCCGCGCCCCCGAGCCCGCCTTCGGAATCGGTGAAAACAATCGCCGGGGCTCCGGTTTTCATCAAATTTCGCAAATGTCCATATAAAAAACCAAAATTTAGTACATCTATATCTACATGTAGCCCACCGCCCATGGCATAAACCGCCGCCCAACGAACAAAATTACATCGTTGATAGTTCCTGTGATTTACGCAGGGAACTTTCTGCGACTTTTCCACCAATTGTTCAAAATAAGAACACTTCTGCGCATGGCTCTCGTTTAACACCACGGGCCGCCAACCAGCCCGACGCCACGAATCCATAGCCAGGTCCAGCAGCTTTTCCCAGACCCAAGCCCGGTGTTCATAACTGGCATTACCGATTTTATCATAATAGAAATAAACCTCCATGGCTAACCCCAAAATAATTTATACGCGCGTTGTAATTTCTGAAGCCGTTTTGTTAAATTACCTGGTGTAGATGAAGCCGCAAAGTGTCCTACGAGAGGCCAAATCATTTTATCAAAATAATTATCATAAAAATTATCCAGGATCTTAACAGTACGAATATGTTCGTCTCGTTGTAGTTTTTGCAACATGTGCATATCACACCAGTGTAGTTGCGGCCCTATTTTTATCCAAGGGCCTCGATATGTTATCGTGCATTCGATAAAATGTTCACAAAATTTTTTTGGAGCATAGACCATTGCGACGGCGGGTTCGGAAAATACCAACGGATCCCCCGGCTTATTTCCAACGGCAACTCGCAAATGCCCGGGCGTAAATCCCAAATTCAAACAATCTGTATCCACCCATAAACCGCCGCCCTGTTGGGCAAACGCCAACCAGCGTGCATAAGTAGCCCAGTGATATTGGGGCCCATTAACAGTCGGGATTTCTCGCACAGCAATTTTAAAAATTTTATATTTTGAATGTTGCCGAGCATGAGACTCGTTAAGTACGTGCGGTATCCAGCCGGCCTTTCGCCAGCTTTCGACGACAATACGCCGGGATTCTTCCCAGAAGAGAAGACGCTCCGAACCATACTCAGTAATCGGTTCGTGGTAGAAAAAAACCTGATTCATATCACATCGTTGTAACCGGAGACCATGGCCAAAGAGAAGCTCCTATGGTAAGTCTCAATTGATTTGATGACGAAAAAGTAAGCCCGGCGGTTTTATTGATAATTGCGAAATTAATTGTATTGCTAGGGCGTATGTTTATAACTCCTGAATGACTGGGGATAAAATACGCAGTTCTTACATCCAGGCCTGTCCGATATGAAGGATACGACCACCAAGTATTAAAAATTTTATGATGAGACAAAATATTCGAAGCATGATCAAAATTTAAAGTAGGAGTCTGTAAATTTATAAGATTCGCACCGATTATAGGACCAGCTATAAAAAGCAATTCTAAACTCGGCCATGTAGAAAGTCCTTTGCCCAAAAACCAAATATGAAGAATACTTCTAATTTGGCCTTTCAATGGGACTATTCGCTCAGCATTCCCGATGCATTCATTAATATCATAGCTAGCCCCAACAGTATAATCAATATTGAATTCAAAATATTCCGCACAGCCAGGATACCAGCTTGACTCGCTACCTACACGAATCGGCACTCCGGCCAGTTGTTTAAATTTGTCAACTAATCGCCGGACTAAAAAAGTTAACGATGAACCTGGTTTCATACCTCATATTCAAACGTTAATGCCGCTCGAATCCAAAAATTTGAAGTGTAATTGTAAATATTGAAAACAATCGGAACTACCAAAAAATAATCATTTTCAGCAATAAATCCAAAACCGGGGCTTGCAGACCACTTCCATCTTAAAGATGAAGCTCCAAGCTGATTTGGGCCGAAATATCCCGAGCAAAGATAACCTCTATGATAAGCAATTACATCTTCATAATGAATTAACGGCTCATAACTAGATCCTCGACACCAATTCCCCCGAGTAGGCGCCGTCGTAAATACATGAAAAGTTGTCAAAGGAGCCGAAGCGCTGGCAAAACCAAATGTAGTTATACCTAAAATTCGTACCCATTTTCCCGGTTTCAAATCAGGATCCGTTGGAGTTACAATAAAACAATCCAAAGGATCAATCAAATCTGTACCATAAGTAACGTCCCCCAGTCTCTTAAAAGAAACCCAAACTACTTTACGCGCCCGGCGCAAAGTAAACTCCGGCATTATTGCAGAGTCGCCAGAGGCCTCAATCTCTTGCTGAGATCGTAATTTACGAATGGCCCGCTGCAATAAATCTCGAACCAAATAGCTCATACAATTAACTCAAATCTACAACCAAAAATTCTATGATATTGTAACGAAGAAGAGTTGGCATAGCTTGCTGTAATGTAAACACTACCTGCTCCAACCGGGACAACAATTGGTCGTGTAACCCCCGCAGTGGTACTTAATGGAGACTGTACTACTGTCGTACCATACGTGCTATCATAAGTAATCCTTTTCTGTGAAAGAAAGGGGGCCGGGGCGGTAATTGCCATAGCGATAAATTTCGAAAAATCTGCCTCAACAAAATTAGGTGGGTTGTGAAAAACAAATCCTTCCGGAGCTTCTTTAAAAATAAAGAAAAAACAAGCACACGTAGAACCAGAATATGAACCAGATCCACCTACAAAAAACGTAAGATGTTCAATAATCACTGCCGGATAACCAGCTTCAATTATTTCTTCGGGAATCTGTACTTCCTGGGGTTCTAGGAAGACATCCCCCGCATCAAGGTCAGGTTCATTATCGTGATGTTCCCAAACCAAATATTCCCATAACTTACGACGGCCCAATATCGTATCGTCTTCCGAGGGCCCTACTATTTCAACGCCCCGGCCTTCGTCGAGGATTCTGTTTATTCGCCTAAGGGCATCTGTTAAATTATCAGATGGTACCATGGTCTTTTACGATTAAGATATGCTTTGATAACCCGACTTCCGGTAACTTTGTACGCTCTTCTTGCTCGGCCAGTTCCCGCTGTAATTCGGCCAACAAACGACCTGAAGGCTCCGGTCGTTTAATTGGAGGCTGAGAAATCCGAGTCGCTTCTTGCCGCATAGCCAGGAAGTCTGCTAATAGTTGTTCAGCGCTGCGTTCCGGATTTTGATCCGCTATAGCACGGGCTAAATCCAGTTCTTGATTGAAATTACTCAAGGGCATATTTTGGAAACTTAAATATAACCATTAAACGTGATGGACTTTGCGTAAAAGCAGTGCCAGAACTTGCCGAACAAATAACCGCCGCTCGCCAGGTAATTGTTGAAAAAGGTACTATACAGTGATTGGTTATCCCAAACCATAAGTATTTATCTGCGGTTATTTGTATTTTCGATAACATTGAGTTAAATGGATACACCTTTAAATGATCATCTTCATGATAATATACTAAAGTTCGATCTAAAATAGTACTATTGGGCATCGCATCTGAATAAAAATGAATCACTGGATTAATATCCCGAGCCTCGGTAAGCAAATATACCGCATGAATTAATACCGGAATACCCGCATAGGCCGAATAATACGGGGGCATGACAAATAGACTAAACAAATTCCCAAAACATTGCCCGGCGGAATAAGTATTTAAACTATTAGTTATGTTGGCATAAGCCAACGCCACTGGCTCATAAGCTTCCTCAATTTGTTCTATAAGCTGGCCGGGAGTTTCTGAAACGGCTCCCAGTCTATCCAGTAATTTCCCGGCAATTTCTGTAATCTTATAGCTCATTCTACGTAACCGATAAAAGATAAATTCGCCCTATAACCCGAAATAAATTGATATCCGGAGGATACAGAAACCGCACAATAAAATTTACCATCCCCAAGTTGTACTTGAAATGGCATTGCACCGATGCAAGGCTGGAAAAATGTATAGGGAGCCGCGCCGCCTATAGGGATATAATTAGAATCATAATTAGCCACAATCGCGGCCAAACTGGCATTGTCTCGCATATCCCAAATCACAGTTTGCATGTCCGCAAAATAAGAATATTCGGGTAGAGAAGTCCCGCTCCGAAAGACCCATAATGTCCAGCCACCACCGGTCGGCGCTGTCGCTGTTTGTATGGCCAATGTAGCAGCCAGACAAACATAATACCGAGACGAATTATCCGGGAATATCACTTCAGAATAAGGAATCGTAATCTGGAAATAATTCGGCGCGCCATTTCCCAAACAAGCATATGCCGGCGTGGTTCCCGGCGTTAAAGTAATTTCATGATTCACGCGAATTAATGGCGGATCGTGTTTCCCAATAAATCGATAGCTTGGTGGGCTGCTCATCCAATAAGATTGCTCCACGGCCCGCTGAAATTTGGTCCACCAAGTTAATTCGTTATCGCCCGGCTTGATCAATTCAACAGCCATAGTTATAACACTGACCAGGGTGAATCTATAAACAAAAAACGTATCTGGAAAACTCCATCCGCTGCCATAGAAAACCCGGCGCCACTTACATCCCGATAGATAAGGTAAAACGGACCCGGCGGAAAATATACCAAAGAAGTGGGCCTCGACATAATATAATAAGAATTTTTCCCGGATAAAATTGCGGACGGCGCCCGGATCATGGCGAATAAAATTTTATGTATTTCTGTGTTGGGGAAACCATTTGAACCGCTCGGAAGCGCCGCCCCATCCGCCGGCGCCCAATTAGTGACCGGATCACTAAAACAATAAAGAGTAGCGTTACCCCATACAGAAACCCGAACTCCCAAAAGCTCCACGCCAATTAAAAATTTTCCGGTGTCCAAAAAAGTTTGTGGGCCTGTGACTTGTCTCCAGCCCAGAATACAATTGTATCCGCTGACAGTATAAGTTGATGTTACTCTTTTTTCAGTTGATATTTCCCAAAACTTGGGTTCAATAGTGGTAATACCAAGTTTGGCACCGGCAAGATTATCTACTCGCTGTTTGTAAGCCTGATGCAGTTTTCTTATTAGTTCAAGCTTCGTACTGCCTTCAAAACTCATAACTTTTGCATGTATGAATAATTGAGATAAATTTTAAAAGTTTGACTACTATTTATAGTAACCGTCGCCGCCAATGGCACCACCCAAAATAAATTGGTTACTGTACGAAAAAGCAAATCGCATGCTGAAAAAACACATGATCTTCGCTGCGGGGACGCAGACGAATATATAACCGCTCCCTGAGGCCCATAAATTAATCCAACAAGCTTCGCAATATCATTTGCATGTATGGCCAAAGCTGTTGACTGATTAAACGTAGTATTTACCGGGTCTTCATTAAAAACAAGCGCACCATATTGATATGGCGCATATCCGTCATAATTATAAGAAGTTCCTCTAATGCTATGAATTACAACCAATGTATCTTCTGATGGAAGAGTAATCGGTATCTTGCCAAAAGGACATCCCCTGTCAACTATCGAAAAAGAAGAATTCAATACCGCAATGCATTCGTCTCGACAAACCCAGGAAAAATTAGAAATAGAAATTGATTCCGGTATGTTTAGTCTAATCGTCTTAAAAGCTTCAATAAGCCGCTTAAGTTGATGCCATAACATGTTCATTGTTCAGATGGGTCAACAAAACTAAATATAGCCTCGGTTGGCGAAGTTAAAGAAACAGCAGAACTATAAAGATGAGAAAACATCACGACCACAGAACAATTCTCCGGTACCGTAAAATATACGCCTTGATGTCCGAAGGCCGGAATGTTCCAGTTTAATCTGTAAACTCCTATAGAAATTCTTTGAAAATGTATGTTTCTACGCGCACCATCATTTGGACCTATCGAATGCCAGGTTTCCCAAGACGTATTCCGCACTGCCTGACCTAAAAAATTAGCCGGATCCGTCATTTGAAAGTGAATTTCATTTGAAGGTACTTGCCCGGATACATAACCAAAGTTTTGTTTGAAAAATGTAAAACGATAAGGGTATAAAGTTGAGGTGGTACTTACACAAAAATAATACGAATCCAATAATGCTACACGATTACTCCAAGATTCCGGGAAAGTAATTGTTGTTAAAGCAATCGGAGTCGTATTACTATAACTGCCACTGGTGTAATCAAAAGTAGCCCGTAATTTGCACCATTTGGTATTCCTTACGGCTGTTGTCTGAACATCCGGAGTAATAGTGGTCGTTCGAACTTGCTTCTCTAAAGAATGTAAAAGTGTTACTTCGGTTTCAGTCATAATTAACAAGAGCTGCAATATAACGCCGCCCAAATCTTCGGATCAGAAAACCCCGGAGAAGAAATAGATTGAGCACTTATAATCACAAACCATAAACTTGAACCGTAAACCGGAACTGTCAAATTCTCTGAAATGAAACTGGATAAATACGAGACCGCACCATCAGAAGTACGATAGCCCGTACTCAAAGTAAAATTTGGACAGTTCGACCAGCCCGGCAAAATAACCATGTTATAAAGATCGTTTTCAGTAGGTATTACTTGCTGCCGATCATTATAAGTGCCTTCCGGTTGAACCGGAAATATGACGATAAACGGCCAAATGGTAACTTTAATACTGTATAGGTTGCAACCTTTAATGTGAATATGACCTCTTTGAACTGCTTCGCTCGGTAAACTAACTTGTTGAAGATTGCCAAGACAACTATTAGCAGAATAACTTACTCCAGTAGAAACCGTGATACTTTTACAAATTGTAAAAGCAAAAGGATATATCGGGTTCACATCGCCAGCTACAGAACCGCCCGCACTAGAAATCGGTTCCTTCAGCTTTTTAATACATTGTTTAATCCAATGCCACGGCTGATTAGCCAGACATGATGTTGATTTGACATGTGTAGCCATCAGATCCTCCTAAAGAAACATTTTACACTTACATAATTTTCATTGCTGTAATTTCTAAAGAAAACCGGAATCATCATCATCCAATACCATCTTTTAGACTCCGGAACTTCCAGAACTACTTGTAAAAAGAATCCTGCACTGCTACCGTAATCTAAAAAATCACCGCCAGCAACATTGGCACAACCCTCTGGCTTGGCATAAAGGTAATTAACATATGCGGTATTTTTGGTGATAACCCCTCCGAGTTTACTATAATCATCTACATGAATATGAAATCTTTGCCCGGCCACAATCGTTGAGTTTACAGGTTCCTCATAAAAAATAGGTAAAAAGAAATGAGACGGCATCGGCGTTCCGGTTTGTTGATTGGAAACAACCCTAACCGCCCCATGAATTAATTGAAACCGGTCGCCAACAGAAAAATTGTCGTCGAAATCAAAATATTGTAAGCCGCTGCAAGTATAGCGATATGCAGAATCAGAGCTGGAATAATCGTAGGTTGGAGGAATAAAATTAAAATGCCAAACCCAGTTGACGCCGTCTAAAAAATAATTAGAAGAAACACTAACACTGGGTAGATCAATCGACAATTGTTCATCGATCACATGATGAAGTTTTTTCCACAACCGAGTTTCTCGGTCGCCAGGTAGTGCTTGCATATCTCAACGATATAGCGGTTCTATCACGGCCAAGCCACCAATTTGACCAACAATAACTCCAACAGGTTTACCATGCCAAAGTGCCGGGCCACCAGACATGCCCGGGATAACACGAGCATTTACCAGCCAAATATGACTGCCCCACGGCCAGCGCGGATCAGGCGGTCCTTGTCCACCAATTTGTACCAGTTTGCCATAAGTAATATATGGTTCCTGCCAATCTACCGCAGCCGCATTGCCCACCAGTAATAGTTCATCACCAAGCCGAATCTTGGGTATGTGCTGGGATACAGTCCAGGCCCTGGGCGGTTGCGAAAGCTCCCAAACTTCAAAATTAAACGGGACCCAGCCCACATCGCCGTGACGGAACTTCCATGCGTGGGTGATTTTGACCGATTTGTCCTTGATGTTCAGAGGGACCAGGCTAATAGGTGGGCTCAACTTTTGTAGACTTGAGATGTGGGCCGGATCCCAAATTACCAAATGCCGGGACTCAATTTTCTCAATCGGCCGGGATAACTCATCAAAAGTCAAACAATGCCCGGCGGTAACAATGCCCCGAAAATTTTTGGCGTGAACAAAAAAACCAGTGCCCTCGCCCAAAGGTCGATCGCCCTCGTAATAAACCAGTCGATAAAGTGAGTTTTTGGCAATATCGGAGCAACGCTCAAACTCGTTTTGAACAAGGCAAACCCTAAATAGAATAATTACGCCCACCACCGATAGCAGAATCATCGTACCAATTACGGCGGCCCCCCGAATTCGTGTCGATCTATGCATAAACAAACATAAAGGCTCAAATAGGAGCTGGACACCGGTAACTCATCCGAGTCCCCCCAATTTTTCTTCCCGTTAAATAATGATCAAAAGACGCCATAAAATGCGAAAAAATCTTCTGCTGGTTGAAAGCCCCCGATTCTTGGGGACAAGTTAAAAAATCTGCCTTCCAGACTGGCAGGAATATTGAACTAGCGGGCTTTCTTTATAAGAAAACAAAACCCGCATTTTTTGGCCCTAGGACGCGTCGAAAAATCGAGTCCGCTATGTTGACACCCCCCGAAACTTTCGAACGCTCCTAGAGGAAGACTCTAAACGAAATTTTGTCCACTTCGTTGACGTAAATTGTTGATAATCAACAATTTATAGAGATCTTTGACCCCCCGAATTTGGATGCGAGTCTATTTTTAGACGTAAGTAGTTGATTATCAACGAGTTATAAAGAAAACTTCTGCGGGCGACAAAAATTTTAAAAAGGAGTCACCAAGCGGCATTTCTTTGGCGGGCCCCCCAAGCCGAAACTCAGTCGCGGGCTCCGAGGCCGGCAGGGAGCCCGATTACCGGTGCGCAAAATTTATCGCATCCCGCCGCGTAAATCCTTGAAATACAGCAACTTACACAGCCCGCGTTCCCCAAAATTTGGGAGCGTTCGGTATCTGTGCAAAGCCGGCGTGAGACAACCGGGCACAGCCGGGGGCGGGAAAAAGATTCAACGTAAGTTATTGACGCTTAAGGACTTACGTCGATCATAGAATGAGGTGTGCCAAAATGGCACAGTTGGAAACAAAATGAAGTGTGCCAAAATGGCACAGTTGGAAACAAAAGGGCTGTGCAGTTGGGACTAGTAAGTCGGCCGACACGGCCGAAACTGCGAATTGCTTATGGGTCGATCAGTGCGGCCGCGTTAGCCGTGTCGACCAAGTCGACCAACA
>FWPV01004010.1_pt1 | contig 32070 bp, 22 predicted proteins | sample 2228371 | NCBI WGS metagenome assembly FWPV01 (sample SAMEA103939776, study PRJEB20133) | metagenome
ACTCTTCACTCTTTACTCTTTACTCTTCACTCTTTACTCTTTACTCTTTACTCTTCACTCCTAACGCCTGCTGTGTATACGGAATCAAGCCGCCCGCCTCGAAAATCGCCAGTACCTCCGCTGGGAAGGGGGGGAAAGTGTACGTGGCGCGGGGAGTGGTCACAGTTCCGGCGGCGAAGTCAATGGTGATTTCGTCGCCAGTTTCGACGCTATCGACCGCGTCGCAGGCAACAATAGGCAGGGCGTAGTTGATGGCGTTGCGGAAGTAGATGCGGGCGAAGCTGCGCGCCACAATCACCCCCACCCCGATCTCCTTGAGGCATACCACCGCCTGTTCGCGGGAGCTGCCGCAGCCCCAGTTCTTCCCCGCCACGATGATGTCGCCGGGGCGTACGTTCGCCACGAACGCCGGATCGAGGTCTTCCAGCGCGTGCTTCGCCATCTCCGCCGGATCGGTGAGGCTGTACGTGTACTTGCCGGGGAAAATGACATCGGTGTTGACGTCGTCGCCGTATTTCCAGACGCGACCGGTGATTTTAGTTTTCATAGTTCTACACCTCCCGTGGGTCCGCAATCACCCCTGCCAGTGCCGACGCCGCCACTGTTGCCGGGCTGCCCAGGTAGGTGAAGGCTTCCTTCGAGCCCATCCGTCCCTTGAAGTTGCGGTTCGCCGTTGAGATCGTCACCTCGCCAGGGGCCATACAACCCTCGTGCGCGCCCAAACATGGGCCACAGCCGGGATTGAGCAGCGTCGCGCCCGCCGCGACCAGATCGGCGATGATGCCGCGCTCGATGGCCGCTAACAGGATTTCGCGCGAAGCCGGTAACACCAGCAACCGCACGCCCGGCGCGATGGACTTGCCGCGCAAGATTTCGGCGGCCACTTGCAGGTCTTCCAGCCGCCCGTTGGTGCAGGTGCCGATGAGTGCCTGGTCAATCTTCGTTCCTAAAACTTCCGTGATCGGAACGACATTATCCACCGTGTGCGGTTTGGCGATTTGGGGCACCAGGTTGCTCACGTCGTACTCGATGACGCGGGCGTAGGCTGCGTCGGCATCACTGCGGAACTCGGCAGCCCACCGCTGCAACGTCGCAGCGTCCCACGGCGTGCGCCCGACCAGCCAGGTCAGCGTGGTCTCGTCGGCTTCGACGACGGCGTTCTTCGCCCCCATCTCGGCGGCCATATTGCAGAGCACCATCCGCCCGGCCAGGCTCAGAGTGCGGCTGGTCTCACCGGCAAATTCCACGGAGCAATAATCCGCGCCATCGGCGCGCAGGTCACCGATGATATGTAGGATGAGGTCTTTGGCCGAGACGCGCGGTGGCAATGTGCCATGCAGGACAATGCGCAGGGTTTCCGGCACCCGCAGCCAGATGGTGCCGGTGGCCATGATGGCGGCGGCCTCGGTACGTCCGATTCCCGTGGCGAAGGCGCCAAAGGCGCCATGTGTCGGCGTATGCGAGTCACTGCCGACGATCACCGCGCCGGGCCAGGCATGGCCCTTCTCCGGCAGGACTTGATGACAGATGCCCTCGCCGATGTCGTAGAAGGCAGTGATGCCTTGCTCGGCCACGAAAGCACGGGTGGCTTTGTGGCTGGCGGCATACGTTTCGTTGGCCGCCGGGGTGACGTGATCGAGCACAACGACGTGCATGGCCGGATCGGCGACCCGCGTCACACCGACCTCACGGAATTTGCGCACAATGTCTGAAGTGTTGTCATGGGTGAGCAGTTTGTCGGGCCGTACCGTCACAATCTGCCCCGGTACAACGTTTTCCAGCCCGGCTTTACGGGCGAGCACTTTTTCGGCAAAGGTATGTCCCATATTTCACTCCGTATGCTAGTTTGAGGGTAAAAAGCAAAACGGCTTTCTCCGGCTTCAGCAGGCATGCTGGCCTTCACACACCGGCGATCGCAAAAGCGGCGGCAACGATAGCCTGTGCTTCTTCCTGAATGGCGTGGAGGTGGGCGGCGTCCTTGAAGCTCTCCGCGTAGATTTTGTAGAGATTCTCGGTTCCCGAAGGTCGTGCGGCGAACCAGCCGTGCTCTGTCATCACTTTTAGTCCACCCAGGGGCGCGTTGTTGCCCGGAGCACGGGTGAGTTTGGCGATGATGGGGTCACCCGCCAGCGTCTTCGCGCTAACCATATCAGGTGCGAGGTCTTTGAGTACCGCCTTTTGGGCCGGTGTCGCCGGGGCGTCTACTCGCTCGTAGACGGGAGCGCCGAAGTGCGCGGTGAGTGTGCGGTAGTGTTCGCCGGGGTCGCGGCCTGTCGTGGCGGTGATCTCTGCAGCCAACAAATCGAGGATGAAGCCGTCTTTGTCGGTCGTCCATACACGACCATCTCGCCGTAAGAATGCCGCCCCTGCACTTTCTTCGCCCCCGAAGCCTAGATCGCCGGTCAGCAGCCCTTCGACAAACCATTTGAAGCCGACGGGCACTTCGTATAACGGGCGTCCTAAATGAGCGGCGACCCGGTCAATCAGCGAGCTGGAGACGAGAGTTTTGCCCACCGCGGCGTCCGCGCGCCAACCGGGGCGATGTTGAAACAGGTACCAGATGGCGACCGCCAGGTAGTGATTGGGGTTCATTAAACCTGCGCCAGGCGTGACGATGCCGTGACGGTCGTAGTCGGTATCGTTGCCAAAAGCGATGGCGAAGCGGTCCTTGAGACGGATCAGGCTCGCCATAGCATAAGGAGAAGAGCAGTCCATGCGGATTTTGCCGTCCCAATCCAATGTCATGAAGGCGAAGGTGGGGTCTACGTCAGGGTTGACGACCTCCAGATCGAGCCGGTACATGTCGGCGATAGGCCCCCAATAGGTTACGCCGGCCCCTCCCATCGGGTCCACGCCGATGCGCAATCCCGCTGCGGCAATGGCCTCGATATCCACGACGTGCCGTAGATCGGTCACGTAGGGGGTGATGTAATCGTAAAGATGTGTAGTCGGCGCCTTGAGTGCTTGGGGCAAGGGGAGGTAGTGTACGCCTCTTAATCCGTTTTCCAGGAGTTCGTTGGCCCGCCGCTGGATGACGGCGGTGATTTCCGGCCCGGCCGGCCCGCCGGTTGGGGGATTGTACTTAAAGCCGCCATCGGTGGGGGGATTGTGCGAGGGGGTGATGACGACGCCATCTGCGACACCGGCTGTCCGTCCCTGGTTGTAGGTCAGAATGGCGTGGGAAATGACCGGCGTGGGGGTGTAGCCACGTCCGGCATCCACCATAACATGGACTTCGTTGGCGGCAAAAACCTGTAACGCCGTCATCCACGCCGGTTCTGAGAGGGCGTGAGTATCCATTCCCATGAACAAGGGACCTGCGGTACCTTGCGCCCGGCGGTATTCGCAGATAGCTTGGGCAATCGCCAGGATGTGGGCTTCGTTGAAACTGCCGTCTAATGAAGAACCACGATGCCCGGATGTGCCGAAGGCCACCCGTTGAGCCGGATTCGTCATGTCCGGGCGCTCGGTGTAATACGCCGCGATCAACCGTGGAATGTTCACCAGTGCCTCCCGTGGCACCGGTTTGCCGGCCAGTTCTGATATGCTCATCTTAATTCTCCCTCGTATTTCAACGCTTAAGGTGGATCCTAATCCGCTAAATCTTGAGATAAATTGTAGCCGTGTTGTCCAAAACGCAACTGCCGATAGGGGTGCATTTCAGAATGGGGGCGACTTTTCTTTGATTGCACCGCAGAGAGCGCAGCGTCCGCAGAGTTACCAGAAATTTCTCCGCGTTCTCAGCGAACTCGGCGGTTAAATCAGACGTTTATCTAGCTTTTGCCCCCGCATTGAAATACACCCGCCGATATCCCTTCGAGCCATCTGAGCCGAGAGAAGCAGACGGCCCTGGCAACTTCAAGGGGCGTGTTCGCCAATGAGTAGCCATATTGCCGCTGCGTGCAACGGTGGCTGCGTTCCATCCGGCATGAGGAAGACGATCTCCGCCGGGACGTTGCCTTTCAAGCCGCCTATCTCCACAGGGATGCGCACCGGGTGTTCTTCCATCGGGCGGGTGATAACCGGCACCGATCCGCGCACTTCACCTTGCAGTCGCACCTGCATTGTCCCGAACACCGAGAGAGGCATCTTATCGAAGATGACATATACATCACCTTCGCTTCCTGCCGACAGACATTGCAGAGATTCCTCAGGGCGCCAACTGCTCCAGAAGGGGATGAGCTGTTCTACGTCGAACAGGAGATAACGCGGTGATGCTGTGATGTTTACCGTTACCCCATCGTTTGGGACGGGGAGCGTCTCACGCGCGCCCGTCATAGTGACGCTTTCTACCTCGGCGACCGGAATCGGCAAGGTGATGGGGTGCGCTTTGTCCGTCGTCCACATCGCCAGGGCTACGTGCGATTCTTTCTGTAAGAGCAATATGTAGTCGGACGATTGTTCCGAGGGGATGCGGCGCATAAAGCGATAACCGGCCAACGTCTTCAATAACGTTTGGGCCGCGTGATAGGCGGGTTTGGGCGATAAGTCGTGGTGCACCGTGCCGAAATTTTGTTCCACATCGGCGGGATCAATGCCGTCGTCACGCCAATCGTACCAGATGCTGAGATTAACATCGTGGGCCAAATTGATGAGCCATTGGCGTACCAGATACTGCGCCTGCTGTTCTTCGCTGAGGCCGCCTTTTACAGATGAATAGCCCCATTCACCGGAAAGAATCGGCAACTTTGTCTGAGGGCTGTAACGTTGCAGGAATGCGGTCAACTGTACGTAGAGCGGCCCGACTTGCTCCGGTGTTTCAAGGCCGTAAGAATGGACGGTGACGGCGTCCAGTTTGGTGAACACCCCGCGGGCTCCCAAGGCCGTCCAGAAAGGCCAATCGTAGCCGGAGGTAGCCGGTGCGACCACAAGCGCAGTGGGATCGGCCCGCCGGATGGCGGCAACGGTTTCCAAAAGCAACGTACCGTAACGTTCAACGTCGGCCGTGGGTGACCAAAAGTGATCCAAATTTGGCTCATTCCAGATTTCCCAGATAATCCCTTTGCCTCGATACCGCCGGACTGCTGCCGCCGCGAAACGCGCAAACGCGGCGCGTCCTGTGGGGGAGTGTGGCGCAAAGCCGTCATCGTAGAGCGGGTTGCCGTAATCGAGGACGAAGATCAGGCGAATATCACGTGGCGTCAGTGCCGCCACCAGGGCATCGTACTCGGAAAAGTTATAGCGTCCCGGCTCATACTCTATTGTATTCCAGAACAGATCCATTCGCACCCAACGGAAACCGGCTGCCGCCAGTAGATTCAGCTCGCCGGGGAGCGCGTGGGTGAAGTGAATGTTAACCCCGAAGGGGTCCGCGATCACCCGCTCAGGCAGGCCGTCTAATGGTGAGGGTGTGAGCGTGGCCGTCGGAACTTGGGGCGGTGTGAGGGTGCGGGTAAGCAGAGGAATAGCAATGGTAGGAATCGCCGTGGGGGTAGGGGGAGTGGTAGGAGTCAAGATAGAGGCGGGAGTGGCCATGGGGGTATCAGGCAACGTCGGCGTAGCAAGTGCCGTGCGCGAAGGGGGGAGGATCGTCGGCGTCATCAAGTCGGCTTGGGCGACCGGCGTCGCACAGCCCATCAACATCCCCGGCAGTAGAAACCCGCAGAGCCACTGCCATCTCTTTAGCACAAGAAGCCCAGGTATCTCGTTTGTCACTATTCGATCCATCTCTTTGAGCAGGATTTTGTACCGGTCAAGAGGATTCTGCCATGAGCGGCTCAAGCATTGTACACGGATTTGACGGATTCTATGGATTTTTAAGGGAAAAAATCCGCGCTTGCCGTGTTCATCCGTGTACCAAAATTGTAATATGCTATTCCGAAAATAGCTCCTTTGATGAAAAAAGTTTGTTTCTATCGGCAGATTAAGCAGATCGAGCAGATTTTTTTGGGATGGCTCAAAAAATGATCTGTGTGAATCTGCGAAAATCGGCGTCCAGCAGCTTCTGAACCATTTTCAGCTTTGTGAGTATAATCCAAGGATATGAAAGGACAAACTTTGAAAGCCGGGCGGGGGGGCTATAATAAAGCGATAAAAATTATCTGACGACTAAACTGGAGTGATCGAATTATTTTCAAGGAGGAATTATGCTATGAAACGAGCAGTCAGTGTCAGTCTGGGGAGTTCGAGTCGCAATAAGCACGTGGTGGTCAACCTTAACGGGCAAGAGATCAGCCTGGAACGCATCGGTACCGATGGAGATGTTGCAGCCGCACAGCGCATGTTCACCGCGTTGGATGGGCAGGTTGATGCCTTGAGTGTCGGGGGAGTTGATCTCTATCTGTATCTGGACGAGCGCAAATATCCGCTCTACGCCGCTCTCAAACTGGTGCAGGGAGTACACAAGACGCCCGTTGTCGACGGGAGTGGTCTCAAGCACACGCTGGAACGGCGTGTCTTCGAGCTGGCAGCGCCGATGTTGGGGGGCATCCCGCATTTCCATACAGCCTTTGTCCCGCTGGCGGTAGATCGTGGAGGACTGGCGAAGGCTGTCGTGGAGGTCGCCGATCAGGTCATCTTCGGCGATTTTATGTTCGGCCTGGGGTTACCGATTGCCATCAGGGGCCTCCGGCAACTGCGGCGCGTGTTGCGCATTATGTTGCCACTCGTCAGTCACTTTCCGATGTCGGTGCTATTCTACGGCAGTTCGGGCGCGGAACACGAACCGAAATATCTCCGCTATTGGCAGGAAGCCGAGTTGATCGCCGGGGATTTTCTCTTTATGCGCAAGTACATGCCCGAAGACCTCCGCGGCAAGACGATTGTCACCAATACCACGACGGCCGAGAATGTGGAGTTGTTGCGTGCGCGGGGTGTAAAACGCTTGATCACGACGACGCCGCGTTATGAAGGGCGCTCTTTCGGTACTAACATGATGGAGGCTGCACTGACTGTTTATGCAGGCAAAGGGCGGGTGCTCAGCCATGCCGAATTGAATGCGCTTATTGATGAGTTGCAGCTACGGCCCACCGTCGAAACACTGAACCCCTAAGCCGATCGGCCCATCTGAACGGTGGTGCAAGGGCGACTGCGGGCGCTTATGCGCCTTGAAGAATGCTTACGCCGGCTTAAACGGCGGTGTCAGTTGAACCGTGGCGCATTTGTTGTATACTTCAACCAAATATCGTACTATTTCTCATGGAGGTAAGAATTATGGAATCCGCTGCTTTGGATGTTGAGCAGCGTGTCGAAAAACTGCTCAACCAAATGACGCTGAGAGAGAAGGTATCATTACTCTCCGGCGAAGACGACTGGCACACCGTCCCTATTCCTCGGCTCGGCATCCCCTCATTGGTTATGACCGACGGTCCCCACGGCGTGCGTGCTAACCGCACCGGCGGCAAACGCATCCAAAGTGTGGCCACCTCGTTTCCTACCGGCATTTCGATGGCCGCGAGTTGGGACCCGGCGCTCATCGAGCGTGTTGGCGAAGCGTTGGCCGAAGAGACCCGCGGGCTGGGCTGCGATATCCTGCTTGGCCCGTGTGTGAACATTGTGCGCACACCATTGGCCGGCCGCAACTTTGAGAGCTACGCCGAGGACCCTTATCTGGCAGGACGTATCGGTGTGGCATGGGTCAAGGGCCTACAACGCAAGGGGGTGGGGGCCTCACTTAAGCACTACGCCTGCAATAATCAAGAATTCGAACGCCATCGCGGCAGCTCTGTGGTGGATGAACGTACCCTGCGTGAAATTTACCTGGCCCAGTTCGAAATGATCGTCAAGGAGGCCGATCCGTGGACGGTGATGTGTTCGTATAACCGTATCAACGGGGTTTATGCCAGTGAAAACGATTATTTACTCAATCGCATTCTCAAGGGTGAATGGGGGTTCAAGGGCGTCGTTGTCTCCGACTGGGGGGCTAATCACACCACGGTTGAATCGGTCAGCGGTGGCCTTGATCTCGAAATGCCCGGTCCGGCACTCTACTACGGACGGCTTTTGGAAGCTGCCGTTCACACGTGGCAGGTCAACGAAGAGGTTATCAACGAGGCCGTGCGCCGAATCCTGCGGATGATCATCAAATCCGGTAAGATGGACGGCAATGTTCAACCGGGTGCGGTGAATACCCCTGAACATCAAGCCCTGGCCCGCGAATTGGCAGAAGCCTCCATCACCTTATTGAAAAATGACAGTCTGCTATTGCCGCTCAGGAACATTAAGTCCCTGGCCGTCATCGGGCCGAACGCCGCAGAATGTCGTATCGGGGGTGGCGGTAGTTCGTATCTGGAGCCACCCTATCGTGTTAGCCCGCTGGAAGGATTAAAGGCCAAGCTCGGCGACACAGTCCGGATCGGCTATGAGCCGGGCTGCGATAACTTCGTGGAGCTGCCGGCCCTCAAGCCGGACTACCTGGGCGATGGTTTGCGGTGCGAATTTTTCAACAACGCTGACTGCTCCGGCATACCGGTGGCTTCGCGCATTGATTCCAATATCGAGGATTGGCGCATCCTGCTGCCACCGGGTGTAAATGCGAAAGTGTTCTCGGCGCGCTGGACCGGCACGCTAACTGTGCCGAGCAGTGGCCCCTATGCCCTGCAATTGCGCACCGCCAGCATTGCGCGTCTGTACCTCGATGACGCGCTCATCCTGGAAGCCACACCTGGCAGTGAGGAGGGGTATCTTCGCAGTGTGGCGCAAACATCCGTAACGTTGACTGCCGGAAAAGGCTATGCGCTGAAGGTCGAATATGTCAAACTGCCGGATGTGGATTCCACCGCGCTTTATCTGCAAGGGGCGTTTGCGCCTGACCCCGATGACCGATTGGAGCGCGCCATCGTGCTGGCCAATCAATCCGATGTGGCCGTTGTCTTCGCCGGGATGCCAAAAGGCTTCGAGAGTGAGGGCTTCGACCGTCCTAACATGAGACTGCCCGGCGCGCAAGATGCGCTCATTGCTGCGGTCGCAGCCGCGAACCCCAATACTGTTGTGGTGCTGAACGTCGGTGCGCCCGTCGAAATGCCATGGCTGGACGATGTGGCTGCCGTTGTGTTGGCTTACTATATGGGACAGGAGGGGGGACATGCTGTTGCCAATGTGCTCACCGGCGCAGTAAACCCCTCTGGAAAACTACCGGTTACCTTCCCCAAGCGTTACGTGGATAATCCCACTTCTATCAATTATCCCGGCACAATGGAGGTGATGTACGGGGAGGGCATTTTTGTCGGCTATCGCTACTACGATAAAAAGGACATCAAGCCCTTGTTCCCCTTTGGCCACGGACTGTCATACACCCATTTCGCCTACAGTGATGCCCAAGCACCATCCGTGGTCAAGGCGGGTGAACCGGTGCACGTTGCCGTCACGGTGACCAATATCGGCAATGTGGCCGGAAAGGAAGTCGTGCAGTTGTACATTGGCGATCCGGTTGCGTCGCTGCTTCGTCCGCCAAAGGAGCTGAAGGGTTTCAAAAAGGTGAGCCTGGAGCCGGGTGAAAGCACCGTTGTAGAGTTCGTCCTCGACGAACGGGCGCTCTCTTTCTACGATCCATACCAGGGGCGGTGGATTGCCGAAGCCGGCACGTTTGAGGTGCTGTTCGGCAGCTCGTCCCGCGACATCCGCGCCCGAACCTCATTTACTCTGGCCTGACGTCGGTGTGCAGAAGGACGAGGTCCGGTCCGGCAGCAGGGTATGACCGACCGGGCCTCGCCCTTTTTGTGGCCGACAAAACTAACGCCCTCGCCCGATGACCACCATTTGTAGTCTGCTGATTACCTCCAGGGTGTAAGACACGCCTAATTTATTTACCGCAGAGCACGCCAGGTGCACAGAGCATGCATTTTTTATGTATCTCTGCGGCCTCGGCGTGCTCTGCGGTGAGATATGGGTCATCATCGGTTTGTAGTCGGTTGACCTTTATAGTATAATTACAGTACAAACCATGGGGGCAGATATGACCACGGAAAATGAACAATCATTTCTGACGCAGCTTGTAGAGATCTGCAGGCTAAGTAGTACGATACCGTGGAAAATCGCTGTACAAAAAGCCCTGAATCTCTTTGCCGAGGCTGCCGGTGCTCAGGATGCCGTCTTACTGATCCTCGGTGCAGGCCAATCACCTTTGTACTGGATGGCCTATAAACAGGGAGAGCCTCCCGCTCTCCTGGTGATGCTCCAGAAATATAGCTCGCGCTGGAAAAAAGCGCTCCTGAATCACGGCTGTTCTTCACTGACATTTCCCGAACAGGTGACCCCCGTATGGCTGCTTCCCATTCCACCCCACACGGATACGCTGCGGGGTGTGATGGCTTTTTCCGGGGTCACACAGGACTTTCCCCAAGCACTCTTCGAGCAAGGCGGTGCGCTGCTGGCCCCCCTTGTCCATAGCGCACAGCTACAGTACGAGAGTGATGCCCCACCCGGCGGCTCTGATTCGGTGGCCATGCGGCGCCAGCGCAGACGGCAGACTTACCTGGAAGGTTTATACACCCTCATCTCCACCATCAACACCGAAACAAACCTGGATGAAATTCTCCGTGCCGGCCTCAGCCAGGCGATGCAAATCGGCAACATGGTAGAAGGGCAAATCTATCTGCTGAACAGGCGTGAACAAATCCTCAGGCTCACTGTGTGTCTGGGAGGTGACTCTTCCGACGTCAAGCCGGCTGTGTTTTTGCCGGGCGAAGGTGGTCCGGGGCGCGCCTTTGTGGAGCGGTGGATGGTAGTGGAACGTGATCCGACGACCGTGGCCGGGGTCAAAGAGCCGATGACCCACATCAACCTGCCGTTGATCAGTGGCGGACAGGTTGTCGGCGTCATGCGTCTCAGTACGCCGGATAGACAAGCCCTCTCTTTGGAAATCACCCAACTCCTGGTCACCATCGCCGATCAACTGGCTTTGACCTTGCAACGCGGGCAACTCGCCGATCACATGCAAATTGCGCGCCGCCTTTACGAAATCAGCACCGCCTTTCTCTCCCAAACGAGTAGCTCCGGCAGTATCTTCCTCCTGCTGCGCACCTTGCATGATAATATCGGCAGTGCGGTGGGTACAATCTTCTATCAGTTCACACGCAAACGATGGGCGCGCGCACAAATTTATTCGACGGGCAATCCAACATTCAACGCTCTGTGGACAGAAGGTCCGGCTACGGATGCAGAAATCGAGTTTCTGGAGAATTGCCGGAGGGAACGGATGTCTATGCTATGCCCTTCCAAGTGCTCAAGTCTCCCTCCCTTCTGGGGGAATGTCGAAGCCGTGGGGGGCAAGCAGTTGCTTTACTTCCCCATTCTCTCTCCCGGTCAAGATTGTGCCGGGGTCGCCGCGGTGCTCATGGCTGAGGAACGCGCCTTGGAAGAGAATGAGGCTATTCTGGCATGGGCTATTGTCCAACAGAGCATAGCCGCTTTGGCACGCATCAGACATTACGAAGAGAGTCAGAGAAGCGAGAGCTTGCTACGCGCCATTTTGGAGTCCTCACGCGATGGCATTATCCTGGTTGATATAGGCATGCCGGAAATGAATATACGCTATCTCAATATGGCTGCAGTAGATATGTTGATGCTGCCTAACAATCCGATGTACTGGGAGGGACGCACGCTGCCAGAAGTCATCGCCGCCGTAACTCCCCATATCCCGCTCATCGCCGAATGGCTCACGAAGGTCGCTCACCAACAGCTCGGTGCTGACCCATCTTCCGAAATCGCCGTTGAAGCTGCTAACGACAAGCAGCAAAGGTCGGTGTTCGAGACGCCGAATGGCTCCTATTTGCAAGCGCAATCCTGGGGCATCAGTCCTAAAGGCGAATATTCTACCGGCATTCTCTTTCTTTTCCGCGATATCACCGAGGCTATAACATTGGAAAGAATGCGCGAAGATCTGTTCAATATGCTGGTGCACGATATGCGCAATCCGCTGGCCACGACCGAGTATTCGCTGCGTCTTTTGTTGGATCCTGAAATGCGGGATGTGACCGTCAATCTCATTAACATTGCCATGACCGGTATTGAGCGATTAAGGAACATGGTGGAAATGATCTTAGAGGTCAGCCGGTGGGAATCCGGGCGTTTTGAGTTGCATCCACAGGTCTTAGTCCTTGCCGATCATGTGGCAGAAATTGTGCAGAGGATGGTCATGCCGCACGAGACTATCCATGTGGATATGGCGATTGCACCGGATTTGCCTTCTCTGTGGGTGGACGTGGCAGCTATCACGCGCGTTTTCGAGAATCTGCTCAACAATGCTCTCAAGTTCGTGCCGCAAACAGAAGGACGCATTGCCATCTCTGCCGTTTCGCAAGGGGAGTGGGTACAAGTTGAGATATACAATAATGGCCCTCCCATCCCGCCCGAGATGCAAAAACGGCTCTTCCAAAAGTATGTGGTCGGTCAATACCACGGGCGCGGCTACGGTTTGGGATTGGCCCTTTGTCGTTTGGTAGTTGAAGGCCATGGGGGCAAAATTTGGGCCAAGAACCAATCTGACGGTGGGGTATCTTTCTACTTTACCCTGCCGGTGTGGCAAGGCCCTGAACTCGAGCATGCGCTGCTCGCCTAGACCTATGGGGGCCCGTCGGCGGATCGAGCAGACCGATGCTGAAATCTGCCCGGACAGGAAGATAAGAAATCCTTGCTCAAGGAGCAAGGATTTCTTTTGGAAACGGCTTCAGCGTGGGGACACTGCCTACGATTTGGGGAAGCGGCTCAACACCACGATAGCTACCGGCAATTGGGTGCGATCTCCGAAGGTAAGTTGGGCGCGCGGCTTGGCCTCCCGACGTGGCGAGACCAGAATGGCCAGTTTGACGCCTGGGGCGGTGTAAGCGTCGCGCACGTAGGCCTGCCCTACCTGCTGCCCGGTGGTGTCAATGGCGCAACTTGTCACGAAGCCCACGACTTTTCCTTTGTCATCCACCACGGGATCGCCGTTTTGCGGCATCGGCCCTTTCTCCGGCACACCAAAACGGATCACCCGACCTTCGCGTTGTGCCTCACGGTTGATAAAGGCTTCGCGGCCTATGAAGAACGGCTTGTAGACTTTGATGTAGGTCCCAAAGCCGGCCTCTGCCATCGTCAAATTGAGCGGACCGGCCATCTCATGGCCATAAAGTGGCAAACCGGCCTCCAAACGTAAACTGTCGCGGGCGGCCAAACCGCACGGCTTGAGACCGAACGGTGCGCCGACTTCCAACAGCATCTTCCAAAAAGCGCCCAAACGCTCGGGGTGAACGAACAACTCGTAGGCCACCCGCTCCCCGGTATAGCCGGTGCGGCTCACAATCACGTCAAAACCGCCCAGGGTAACCCGTGTAATGCCCGCCCACGGCAGACTTTTGACCCGCGCCAGGTCTGTCGGCGTTCCGCCTAGTGCCAACAGGATCGCGCGCGATTTGGGGCCTTGTAAGGCCAGTTCGGCGCGCCTGTCCGGCCCGGCTGCATCCGCGCGCAGATCGCGTAACTTGAGGCCCTCTCCTTGCCATCTTACCCATGGCCGATGGGGGTCAATGCACACTTCACCTTTCAAGACGGCATTCACCCAGGCCCAGTCTTTGTCATTGTTGGCCGCGTTGACCACCAGTAAGTAGTGCTGCTCGGCCAGCCGATACACCATCAGGTCATCCAGCGGAACGCCGTCGATGCCCAAAAAGGCCGTGTATTGCGAATGGCCGACGTCTATTTGATCAACATCATTCACAAGAACGTGGTTGAGGAAAACGGCCGCCTCCGGCCCTTGGACATCCCAACAGCCCATGTGGCTTACATCGAAAAGACCGGCGGCTTCCCGGACGGCGCGATGTTCTTCGAGGTTGCCGGTGTACCATACCGGCATATCCCAACCGGCAAAGGGCACCATACGTGCTCCCATCTCTCGATGGATGGCGTTTAGATGTGTCTTACGCAACGGCATGTTCTCCGGTTCATGCCATGTGAATACCGGCAACGCCTCGCCGGCAGGCGCCTTGCGCGACCACGCGCCGATGAAGTACGGTTTGGTGAACGGCCCGGGATCGGCTTCTACCTCGGCGACCGGTTCGGGCGTTGCACCAAGATCGCGCACGGCGTTGAGGAAAGGTAGGCGTCCATAGACATCATCCGTGGCGACGTAGCCATCCACCAGGGCCCGCAGCCATGTCATCACGCGCGGGGCAACAGGACGCGGCACATCGAGCCGGTAGATCTGTGCATTGACGCGCGTCAACCAGCCGGCCGTCATTACCCGTCCATCGGCTTCCAGCAGGGTGACGGGACGTACCTCTCCATCTGCCATATCCGTCGTGCGCGATGGCGTCAGCCATTCCACAAAGGAACGCACCAAGGGGCCCACCAGTTCCAGACGTTCAAAAGTCCCCTGACCTTTGGGCGCATCGTTGATGTAGTAAAAATGCGGGTAGCCGACGTCGGGCTTTTCAGACGGGGTGAAACAGGTCGGCCTGGAAGCCCGTGCCGCCAGAGCGGCGACTTCCAGCTTTGCCGTTTCCAGGGCATCGAAGTCTACCCGCGCCCGGAACTCTTCACGGTTACGGCGCTCGACTTTGTAGGGCTGCATCGCTTGCAGCAACTGCGCGATGATCCGGGCGATGCGCTGCATTTCCGGCTCGCGTAAGCCGCGCTGTGTGACCCAGGGGGTTCCCAGGCGCACACCTGAGGGGTAGGCGGCCGTTGTATCACCGGGGATGGTGTTGCGATTAGCGACGATGCCGGCAATGTCCAGAATGCGCGCTGCCGGATCGCCCATAAGCGGTACACCGTTCGGCCCAACGATGGTCTTGCAGTCCAACAGCAGCAGATGGGTATCGGTGCCGCCATAGGGAACCCGGATGCCGGCCTCCTGCAAGGCTTTGGCCAGAGCCGCGGCATTACGGACCGTTTGATGCTGGAGCTCGCGGAATTGCTCGGTGCGGGCCAGTTGCATCGTTACGGCCAAGGCGGCCATTGTCTCCAGATGCGGTCCGCCCTGAAAACCGGGGAAAACGGCACGGTCGAATTGACGCCCCAACTGCGGTTTGTGGGTCATAATGACCGCTCCGCGTGGCCCATTGAGCGTTTTGTGGGTGGTGAAGGTCACCGCGTCGGCGATGCCGACGGGGTTGGGATAATCCCCGCTGATGACCAGCCCGGCCACGTGGGCAATATCGGCCAACAGGTACGCACCGACCTCGTCCGCAATGGCGCGCAGCTTATGCCAATCGGGCGCCCACGGATAGGAGGTATAGCCGCCGATGATGAGTTTGGGGCGCGCTTCCAGGGCTTGAATGCGAATGGCATCATAATCCAGCCGTTCGCTGTGTGGGTCAACCGTGTAGTTGACGACCGTGTACATTTTGCCGGAGAAGGCTACCCGACTGCCATGGCTCAGATGCCCACCCACATGGAGGGACATGGCCAGGATGGTGTCGCCGGGAGCGAGTAGAGCATACTGTACGGCAGTATTAGCCGGTGCGCCGGAAAGGGTTTGCACATTGACGTAGAGTTGATCGGCCGCGATGGTCGCCGTGGCAAAGGCTTCGGCGACGCGGCGGCGGGTGAGCATCTCCAACACATCGGCATATTCCACGCCCTTGTAATAACGTGGGTCGGCATAGCGCCGGTAGTTGCCCAGTATGGCTTCATAATCCAAAATTTCCGCTTCGCTCATCTGGCGTGTGCGTTCTTTAGGGTAGCCTTCCGCGTAGATATGTGAAAAAGCCGAAGCCAGCGCTTCATGGACAGCGTAGGGCGCAAGCGACTCCGAAGGCACCATCACCAGCTTGCGGGCCTGACGCTCGGTCTCGTAAGCAACGAGTGCGGCGACTTCCGGGTCTAACTCAAGCAGGGAACCATTGAACAAGAAATCATCCATTTGAGACATTCCTCCCCGAGACATGCTGAACAACAGCTATTGTACCCGTTAAGACGCTATAAGCAAACGTCGTCGCACGGATGAAAGGTGATGCAGGGTCGATTTTGGCCTTTCTGTGGAATTACGCTATACTGCGGGTGGGCTTGAGGGCACAATGGCTGGGGGGTCAACGGATTGTTGGGGGGCAACGGATTGTTAGGGTGAATCAATGGGGTGTGTTCGGCGCTTGCGTGAAAGAGTTGGGCTATGAAAATCCATCTGAAACGATTGACTTTGATCCTGTTGTTGGTCATAACGATATGGCTGGGGGCGACTCCGACCTCGTCCCAGGCGATGTGGCGTGAGAAGGGGGCTCTTGCTCCAAGTCGCGTGCCCGGCGAGTACGAACCGGGGGAAGTCCTGGTGCGTTTTGCTACCGCTGCGCCCCGTGCGGCGACCCAACGCACACTGGAACGCTACGGCATGAGCGTCATTCGCCCGCTGTATCACAGCGAGGTGCAGTTATGGCGGGTGCCCGAAGGCCGTGAACTCGAAGCCGTCGCTGCGCTTAATGCCGCTCCCGATGTACTCTATGCCGAGCCTAACTATATTTATCAGGCCTTTGATCTCATCCCCAACGATCCCTATTATGATAATCAATGGGCCCATCCTGCAATCCAGTCCCCTGCTGCCTGGGATATCACCACCGGCTTGACAAACACTATCATTGCCATCATTGATACCGGTGTAGATTTGGGCCATCCCGATCTGGTCGGTAAGTTGGTTCCCGGTCATGATTTTGTGGATGATGATAATACGCCATCCGATGCCAACGGCCATGGCACCCACGTGGCCGGCCTCGCTGCTGCTTTTGGTAACAACGGCGTCGGTGTTGCCGGTATGGCATGGGAGGCGCGGATTATGCCGGTGCGGGTTCTGGACGCGGAGGGCCTGGGGAACAATGCCGATATCACCGATGGCATCACCTGGGCCTATCAGAACGGCGCGGATGTTCTCAATCTGAGCCTGGGAGGCCCTGGTTTCTCCCATGCGATGCAGGATGGCGTCAATGCTGCCCATGCGGCGGGAAGTTTGGTGGTTGCCGCGATGGGCAATTGCCGTACCGCCGTGAAAAATTGTAGTATAGCCAACCCCGCGCAATATCCCGCGGCATTGGACAATGTGTTGGCGGTTGCGGCAACCGATCGAGATGACAATTACGCTTACTATTCCCAATACGGCCCCCACTGCGACATCGCCGCACCCGGCGGTGAACTGATGCAGTACCACGACCCGAACGGCATCTACAGTACCATGCCGACTTACGCGGTGTATTTGACGACTTATTATGGTTATGGGCAAGGCTATGATTACTTGCAGGGCACTTCACAGGCTACTCCTTATGTTTCCGGTCTGGCGGCACTCATCTGGGCAATGAATCCGACTTTGACGCCTGCCGCAGTGCAAAACATCATCGAGCAAACGGCGGACGATTTAGGCGACAAGGGTAAAGACGAAGATTTTGGCTGGGGGCGCATCAATGCCTATCGCGCGCTGGCGGCACTGGTCATACCGGGCACACCGGTTCTCGACCCTATTGACAACCTTGACGGTAATCATACCTACACGGTAACCTGGAGTACCGTCAGTGACGCCGTCAGCTATGAGCTTCAGGAGTCCGCTCATGCTGCTTTCAGTTCTCCCATGATCCGCTATAGCGGTTCGAATAACGCCGTTCTCGTTACCGGCCAGCAGGTTGGCGTGTGGTATTACCGTGTCCGCGCCGTGAACGCTTACGGTAACGCCGGCAACTGGAGCGACATCGTCTCCGTCACCGTGTTGCCGGCGGCGCCCGTGATGACGCCTATTGACAATCCTGCCCAAGCCGATGCCTACACTATTGGCTGGTCGGCGGTGTCCAATGCGCCGACCTACGTGCTGGTGCAAGACGCCACCCTCACCTTCAGTAGTCCGCTCACCCGCTATGTCGGTGCGGCGACGAGTTATACGGTCACCGGTCAAGCCGGCGGAACGTGGTACTACCGCGTGCGCGCCGGCTACGGTAGTCTCATCGGGCCGTGGAGTGCAGCGGTTTCCACAACTGTCGCGGCAGCTCCGTTGGCGGCTCCTACCCTCAGCGTCCTCAGCGATGATGGTGATGGGGATTATACGCTGGATTGGGATGACATCGGCGGGGCGACCGTCTACACGTTAGAAGAGAGCCTTGAGCCTTACTTCACCCATCCGGCGGTTGTGTATGCCGGGGATACATCCGTCTACACCATAACCGGCCAGGCCGGTGGTCAATGGTATTACCGCGTCCGCGCCGTCGGGCCGGCCGGGCGCAGTCCGTGGAGCATCCCACGGACGGTTGTCGTCACCACTTACGTCTATTTACCGGTCGTGCTCCGCAATTATATCCCTCCGCTTCTTACGACCGTCATTCCCAACGGTGACTTCGAAAGTGGACTTAATCATTGGAGCGCTTACTCTCAGAAAGGACGGCCGGTGATCGTCAATATGTTCGACGGCGTCGTGACGGCCCATGGCGGCAGTTGGGCGGGTTGGCTGGGGGGTGACGATAAAGAAAATGCCTACCTTCAACGTCAATTGGGTATCCCCCCTCATACCCCTTATCTGATTTACTGGTATTGGATTGATTCTAAGGATGCCTGCAACTACGATTTCGGGCGTGTCTATGTCGCTAATACGTTGCACAAAACCTATAAACTATGTTCTCCCGAAAGGACGAATGGTTGGGTTCGGGAGGCGCTGGATTTGAGGGCTTACTCCGGGCTGACCGTCACGTTCAGCATTTCGGTGACAACCGATTCGACGCTGACCAGTAGCTTGTTCTTAGATGATCTGGTTCTTCAATCGAAACCTTAGCCAACCCAAAGTGTTACCTTAACCAGGACACGGATGTCACGGAACAGACAGATTTTTTCGTTCTTATCCGTGACGCTCCTGAAAAAAGTCCTTCTAACCACAAAGGACACTAAGGACTTCAAGTAAGGCCGGAAATTTCTAAGGATTCAACGCAGAAACAGCAATTTTGTTAATACAAACCTTAAAAAATCCTTGCGTTAGTATAATTATTCAACCTGACAAAAAACTTATATGCAGGAGGTAGGTATGACCCAATACATCGCCGCCATTGACCAGGGCACGACCGGCACGCGCTGTATCCTCTTCGATCACAGCGGGCGTCCCGTGATCTGGGCCTACGAGGAACATGAGCAGATTTACCCACAGCCCGGCTGGGTGGAGCACAACCCGCTCGAAATCTGGGAGAAGACGCAGAAAGTCATCCGCCAGACGTTGACGCAGGGCAATATTCCCAGCGGGGCCATCGCCGCCGTGGGGATCACCAACCAGCGCGAGACCACGCTCGTGTGGGACCGGCGCACGGGCCAACCGCTCTACAACGCCATCGTCTGGCAAGATACGCGCACCAAAGGCTTATGCGACGCGCTGGCGCTGGAGGGCGGGCAGGATCGTTTCCGCGCCGTCACCGGGCTGCCGCTGGCGACGTATTTTTCCGGGCCGAAGGTGAAGTGGATGCTGGACAACGTCCCCGCCGTGCGCGCGGCGGCAGACAAAGGCGACGCGCTCTTCGGCACCATCGACACGTGGGTGATCTGGTGGCTTACTGGCGGGCCGCACGGCGGCGCGCACGTCACCGACGTGACCAACGCCAGCCGCACGCTGCTGATGAATCTGAAGACGCTGGATTGGGACGCGGACATCCTGCGCACGCTAGATATTCCGCGCTCGATGCTGCCAGAGATCCGCCCCTCCAGCGCGCCGCGGCCTTACGGTTTTACGCGCAAGGAAGGGCCGTTCGGCGAGAGTTTGCCCGTCACCGGCAACCTGGGTGACCAGCAGGCGGCGCTCGTCGGGCAGACGTGCTTCACGCCCGGCGAGGCCAAGAACACCTACGGGACGGGCTGCTTCATGCTGCTCAACACCGGCACGGAGATCGTCCCTTCGGCGAGCGGCCTGCTCACCACGCTGGGCTATAAATTCGGCGACGCGCCGGCCGTCTACGCGCTGGAAGGCTCCATCGCCATCACCGGCGCGCTGGTGCAATGGCTGCGCGACAACATGGGCTTCTTCGACCGCGCTCCGCAAATCGAAGAGCTGGCGCGTGCGGTCGAAGACGCCGGTGGAATGTACATCGTCCCTGCCTTCTCCGGCCTCTTCGCCCCCTACTGGCGCAGCGACGCGCGCGGCGTCATGGTCGGCCTCACGCGCTACATCACCAAAAACCACATCTGCCGCGCCGCGCTCGAAGCCACCGCCTACCAGACCCGCGACGTGCTGGAGGCGATGGAGAAGGACTCCGGCGTCGCGCTCACCTCGCTCAAGGTGGATGGCGGCATGGTGGCCAACGAATTGCTGATGCAGTTCCAGGCTGACATCCTCGGCGTCCCCGTCGTGCGCCCCACCGTCACCGAGACGACGGCGCTCGGCGCAGCCTACGCCGCCGGGCTGGCCGTGGGCTTCTGGGAAGACCTCGACGCACTGCGGCAAAACTGGGGCGTGGACAAAGTCTTTGAGCCGCAAATGGCGGCGGAGAAACGCGCATCGCTGTACGCGGGCTGGCAGAAAGCTGTGCAGCGAACATTGGATTGGGTAGAAACGTGATATACTTTGAGCATAAGAAATCAGGAGGTGCATCATGACCACACCCAATATCGCCTATAATCAAGTTCTCAACTTGACAAAAAGACTAGGACGCGGAGAGCAGTTGCAATTGCTGGAAACGCTTACTCAATGGCTACAACATACGCCAAAAGTACAAACCTCACGCAGCATTATGGAATTGCGTGGATTTGGTAAGGAGATATGGCGAAATATTGATGTGGACGCTTACATCAACCAGGAGCGCGATTCATGGGATGGGTAGATACCATAAAAGGCCAACTTAATCTCGAGTAGGAAAAAGGTATGGAGACGGTTACAGTATCACCCAAATATCAAGTGGTCATCCCAAGCCGCATCCGCGAGCCACTCGGCCTAAAGCCCGGGCAAAAAATCCAGGTCTTTCTCTACAACAATCGCATCGAGATGATCCCGGTTATGCCTGTTCAACAATCACGCGGCTTTTTGAAGGGCATCGACACCACGGTAGAGAGAGAAGCTGACCGCGTATGAACATCGTGGATTCATCTGGCCGGCTCGAATCCTTCGCAGACGGCCCCAACTCGGAACATAGCCCTGGCAGCCCATCGCTCGTGCAAGTGGTGCAGCCATCAAGCCACACGCTCATTGACATTATTCTGACGCATTATCCCCAAACGCAGGCCATTTATCTTTTCGGCTCGTATCAAACGGACGATGAACAACCGACCAGTGACGTGGATATCGCCATACTGCTTCCACCGCGACAGGCCAAAGCAGCCGGTTCTTTGGCGTTAAGCGCGTTGCGCTCCGAGTTGGAAGCCTACCTGGAGAGAGACGTGGATTTGATCAACCTGCGCCGGGTATCCACAGTATTGCAAAAGGAAGTCGTTGCCGCCGACCGCCGGATTTACTGCGCCGATGCTTACGCCGCCGCCGAATTCGAGATGCTGACGTTTTCGTACTACCAAAAACTCAATGAAGAACGCAGCAATATCATCCGAGATGCCTTAACGACCGGGAGGTTTGTTGCCTGATGGACGACATCGTATTGAACAAAAAAGAGAACATCGAACGATGCGTCAAGCAAGTCCGCACCTACTATGCACTGCCCAGTGACGTCCCCATCGAAGAAGACTATATGAAGCAAGACGCTATCGCCATCAACTTACAGCGCGCGTGCGAACAGTGCATTGATTTGGCGAACCACACCATCAAAACGCGCAAACTCGGCCTGCCAAAAGCGTCCAGGGAAAGCTTCCGGCTATTGGCGCAAAACGGTATTATTCCCGATGCCCTAGCGACCAAACTGGAAAGTATGGTAGGATTCCGCAACATACTGGTGCATCAGTATGAGAGCTTCAGTATCCAGTTGATGATCGACGTTATTGAAAATCATCTGGATGATCTGATCGACTTCACCAATTTCATCCTGAAAGCCGTAGTCGGATGAGGTAACTATGCAACAATACGACATCATCATCATCGGCGCGGGCATCGTCGGCGCGATGGTCGCCCGCACGCTCTCGCGCTACGACCTCGATATTTTGTGGATCGAGAAGGAGTCCGACATCTGCACCGGAGCCACGGCGGCGAACTCGGCCATCGTCCACGGCGGCTACGACGCGGTGCCGGGTTCGCTCAAGGCGGAGACGAATATTGCGGGCAACGCGATGTGGGATCGACTTGCCGCCGAGTTGCAGTTCCCCTTCGCGCGGACGGGCACTTACGTCGTTGCCATCGGCGTGGAGGAGCTGGCGGCGCTGGAGGAGTTGAAGCAGCGCGGCGATATCGGCGGCGTCCCCACGGAGATCATCTCGGGCGCAGCGATGCGCGAACGCGAGCCGGCGATCAATCCCGCCGTGAGCGGCGCGCTCTACTGTCCCACGGGCGGCATCTGCGATCCCTGGGCCGCGACCATCGCCGCCGCCGAAAACGCCGTGATGAACGGCGTCGAACTGCGCCTGAACACCGCCTTCGAGGATTTCTTATGGGAGAGCGAATCGGCGAATGAGCGAATGAGCGAATCAGCGAATCGGCGAATGGGCGAACCATCCAAAATCCAAAATCCAAAATCCAAAATCGTCGGGATAAAGACGAATCAGGGCGATTTTTATGGGCGGTGGGTGGTCAATGCCGCCGGGCTGTTCGCCGACGAGGTGATGCACAAGGCCGGCGTGCGCCCGGAGTTCACCATCACGCCACGGCGCGGCGAGTATTTCGTTATGGATCGCGCCAGGGTGCAGATCAACAACGTCCTCTTCCCCGTGCCGAGCAAGATCAGCAAGGGCATCCTCGTCACCACGACGCTGCACGGCAACACGCTGGTCGGCCCTAACGCCGAGGAGATTGCCGACAAGACCGACGCCGCCGTCACCGCCGAGGGGATGCGCGAAATCTGGGACGGCGCGCAGAAGCTCGTGCCGGGCTTGAACCAGCGCGATGTGATTGCGACGTTTGCCGGGCTGCGTCCGGGCGGCAACGCGCGGTGCATCGGCTGCGCCACGCCGTACAACAAGGATTTCATCATCGAGATTCCCGACAACGTGGAAGGCTTCATCAACCTGGGCGGGATGGAGTCGCCGGCGCTCACCGCCGCGCCCGCCATCGCCGAAAAGGTCGTCGCTCTGTTGCATGATGCGGGCGAGGACTTGCGGGCGAAAGCGGATTGGAATCCCATCCGTCCGGCGCGGCCCGTCTTCCGCCATCTCGACCGGGAGGCGCAGGCGGCGCTCATCGCGCGCGATCCACGCTACGGGCGCGTCATCTGCCGCTGCGAGACCGTCACCGAGGGCGAGATCGTCGCCGAAATCCACGCGCCCATCCCCGCCACCACCTACGACGCCATCAAGCGCCGCACGTGGCTCGGCACCGGGCGCTGTCTGGGCGGCTTCGACATGCCCCGTGTGGTGGACATCCTGGCGCGTGAGTTGGCTATGTCGCCCTTGGAAGTGAGCAAGAAGGGATCAGGTTCCGAGTTCCTGTATCGGACAACAAAGGCATAGCGGGAGGCAATGTGGTTAGGGAACACAGCACTGATCGTCGGCGCAGGCATGCAAGTCATTACCTGTTGCTGATAGTGATTATCCTGCTCGCTTTTGCGGTACGTGTTTATAAACTGACCGGTCAAAGCATGTGGGGAGATGAATTGTGGAGTTTGAGTCATATTAGCGCGCCAGATCTAGCATCGGTGTTTGCGAATGTGCGCGCCGATGGCACGGCTCCGCCAGGCTATTACCTTCTCCTGCATTTCTGGTGGCAGATGACCGGAGAATCAGAATTTGCGTTGCGCTTTCTCTCTGCGATGTGGGGAACGTTAATTACACCAGTGATCTTTGTGCTGGGGGTCCGATTTGGGGGACGACGAAATGGATTGATCGCAGCGTTCATTCAAGCGCTGTCTCCTTTTCATGTGTATTACAGCCAGGAAGCGCGCGCCTATATCCAAGCCACGTTTTTTAGTCTGTTGGCCAGCTATCTTTTTCTACGACTTTGGGAAGAGCGTCGCACTTTCCTGGTGTGGTTTGGCTACATTGTGACCGGCCTCCTGGCTGCCGGCTCTCACTATTTTGCCGCGCCAGTACTGGCAGCGCATGGCCTATTCTGGGTAGGCGATTATGCCTGGACCTTACTGGCAAACCGGCCTCAAAAATCCGAAAAAAGAAGAGGCGTGTTGAGCTGCCTAAGTGCGCAACTCATCATCATATTGATGTTTCTGCCCTGGTTCAACTATGTCCAAGCACGACTTCTGGGATTATCGGGGAGCAGTTCGCGTATGGCAGTACCGCTCGGGACTGTCATCCCTCGAGTGTTATATGACTTCAATGTTAGTGTACCCGTATTGATCGGGGCGCAGGAAGCTGTCCGGTGGCAACCTCTTCTCCCTTTCGGCCTGTTGTTGCTTGGAGCGTTACTTCATCCGCGGAACCGCAGGTCTCTGATCATATTGCTGGTATGGCTAAGCATCATCTTGTTAGCGATTTTCTATGTTTCTTTTCCCACCTGGGCCGGTTGGTCGCGATATTTCATCGCGTTAAGCCCCTACTATTACCTTTTATTGGCTAGAGGCGCCGATGGCTACGCGGTTTTAATGACGAAATTTTGGCCGGCGCAACATTCTCGCCGAGTCGCAAACATCGCTATGCTTCTCTTGTTGGCGTTACCGGCCTTCTTTCAGATGCGCGCTTTACAGCGCTACTATACGGATTCACGATATGCGCGCTGGGACTATCGAGGGCAATTGGCGATGCTGGCACAAGACACGCACAAAGGGAGCGCGGCGGTCTATAATGGGCATGCTGCGTTGCCGCTCCCTTTACGCTATTATACGCCGCGCAACAATCTATCCTGGCATATACTCCCTACAGACTGCAATCCAGAACGAGAAAAGGCAGATCAAGAAATTTCCGCAGTTGCCGCGCAGCATGAATACATCTGGCTGGTGCGGACCCTTCCCCATTCGTGCGACCCTGCATGGTTGATCTATAACTGGTTGAACGAATATGGCTATCGCACCCATGAGTTTTGGCTGGAGAATCATCTTTTTAGCCACTACCTGACGCCAGGCGAGATGTCGGATTATATAGCGCCAGCCCAAATTGGCACGTTCGATGGACTTTTCACACTAGAGGCATACGCACTCAATCACGCACAAATAGTGGCCGGAGAAACACTCGCCATATCTCTACATTGGCGATCCTTATCTTCTATGGAGGTCGATTACAAGTTCTTCTTACCGCTTCTGAACGCGAGTGGTGAGCTTGTCGCACTGCGCGACGGGGTGCCGGGTAACTGGACTAAACCAACAACGATCTGGCAACCAGGGGATCTTGTCAGTGACGGCTGGGGAATGCCAATCGGAAATGACGTTCCTGAGGGTCTGTATACACTCTACGTTGGCGCTTATCATCCGGCCAATGGTGAGCGCTTATCCTTGCAGACTGCATCTGGCGAGCACATGGGTGATATGTTAGAAATCACAAACATTCATGTCGTCCGGGCAATCACCAAACACTGATTTCCACAGCCTCTCTTCGTCCGCGAAGTGAATGCCTTTTCTGCACAAAATAATTTGAATCCCGGTTCATTCTTTAGAGGACACATCATGAGAAAGCACAAACCTATCTACGACGTTATCGTTATCGGCAGCGGTCCTGGCGGATTGGCGGCGGCGATTGCGGCCAAAAAGGGCGGGGCGGACGACGTACTCGTGCTTGAGCGCGACATCGAATTGGGCGGCATTTTACTGCAATGTATCCACAACGGCTTCGGCGTGGAGACGTTCAAGGAGGACTTGCCCGGCCCAAGCTACGCGCAGCGGTTCGTGGACGAAGCGAAGGCCATCGGTGTAAAGTATCTACTCGATACAATGGTGCTGGACGTAACGCCCGACCGGCGTATTTTCGTCACGAGTTCACGCGGCGGCCTGGTGGAACTGCACGCGCGGGCGATCATCATGGCGATGGGCTGCCGCGAGCGCACCCGCGCGCAAATCCGGCTCCCCGGCCCGCGTCCGGCGGGCGTCTACACGGCAGGGACGGCGCAGCGCTGGGTCAACGTCGAAGGCTACATGCCCGGCAAGCAGTTCGTCATCCTCGGCTCCGGCGACATCGGCATGATTATGGCGCGGCGGCTCACTTTCGAAGGCGCGAAGGTCGAGGGCGTGCTCGAAGTGATGCCCTACCTCACCGGCCTGAGCCGCAACTACGTCCAATGTTTGCTGGATTTCGACATCCCGCTGCACCTGTCGCACACCGTCAAGCGCATCATCGGCAAGAACCGCGTGGAGGCCGTCGAATCGGTAGCCGTGGATGAACGCTGGCAGCCCATCCCCGGCACGGAAGAAATCATTCCCTGCGACACGCTGCTGCTCTCCGTGGGCCTCATCCCGGAAAACGAGCTGTCGCTCAAGGCCGGTGTGACGCTTGACCCCATCACCGGAGGCCCTTACGTGGATGACGGCTTCCAGACCAACGTCCCCGGCATTTACGCCGCAGGCAACGTTGTGCATGTCTATGACCTTGTGGATTGGGTCACGCAAGCGGGGATCACGGCGGGCAAACGCGCCGCCCAACAAATCATCAATCCCCAATCCCCAGTTACCAATCCCATCCCCACACGAGCAGGGGAGAATGTACGGTACGTTGTCCCGCACAAGGTGAACCCGGAGACGCTCACGGAGGACACAGTAATGCTGCAAATGCGGGTGACGCGCCCGTTGGAACAGCCCGTGCGCATCGAAGTGCGCGATGGCGAGCGGGTTGTCGCCAGCAAGAACGAGCGTTACGCCCGCCCCGGCGAGATGGTCAACCTCACCCTGCGCGGGCGCGACTACGACGCCGTCCGCGCCGCCCAAACACTCACCGTGCATGTCGTTCCGCGGTAAAGTTGAATGGCGAATGGCGAATGGTGAATGGCGAGTGGCGAATGGCGAATGGCGAATGGTGAATGGCGAATGGCGAATAGCGAATGGCGAATGGTGAATCCTCAGTTACCAATTACCAATTACCAATTACTCTTTACCCTTTACTCTTTACCCTTTACTCTTTACCCTTTACTCTTTACTCTTTACTCTTTACCCATTACTGACTTAAGGAGATCATTATGACCGCAACCTTTATCCTTAGTGCTTTTGGCGACGAGATTGCCCCGGATTTGGCCGAACAATTGACGACGCTCAACGCTTTGGGCATCGGTGGGCTGGACCTGCGCGGCGCGTGGGGCAAGAACGTGCTGCGGATGGACGACGATGATCTGGCACACGTCGTTGAAGTGTGCAAGGCGCACAACGTCCACGTCGCGTGCCTTGGCAGCCCGATCGGCAAATCGCCCATTACGGAGCCCATTGATTACGAAATCGGCAACCTCACGCGCATTTTCCAGGCCGGCGAGATCGTCGACTGCCGCCGTGTGCGCCTGTTCTCGTTCTACCCGCCGGACACCAGCACGAATGCGCATTACGATGACTACGTCGAAGAAGCAACCGCGCGTCTGGCAAAGCTAACCGAGATGGCGGAGCGCGAGGGCTTTGTGCTGCTGCTCGAAAACGAGAAGGGCATCGTCACCGACACGCTGGCGCGCTGTGAGGCCGTCGTCAAGGCGATCAACAACCCACACCTGCGCTTCCTGTGGGATTCGGCGAACTTCGTCCAGGTGGGCGAAGAGCGCGTCGTTGAGCGTGGTTGGCCGATGCTCGGCGATTTGATCAGCTACGTTCACATCAAAGACGCCGTCCTCAGCGATGGGCATGTGGTTCCTGCCGGCGAGGGGGATGGACAACTACCTCTGTTGCTCACCCATCTCAAAGAGATCGGCTACCAGGGCGTGCTCGCGTTGGAACCGCACCTGAAGGTCGCCGGGCACAGCAGCGGCTTCAGCGGCGCGGAAGGGATGAAAATCGCCGTCACCGCGCTGCGCAAAGTGATGGCCGAGACCGGGTGTGTTGAGACAAAGTGAGTTTTTGTCAGCAGACAACATGAGCTACGCTCTCCACCAAAGATGAAAATGGCTCGGCAGGAGAGTTATTCTCAGATTTCGTACACGGATTTCACGGAACACACGGATTTTTATTTTTATCCGTGAAATCCGTGTCGATCTGTGTACTATTGGAGTTTAAGGGCGCAAGTGCCAACATTTTCGGAATAGATCAAGCAGATTAAGCAGATTTTTGGTTTCTTAATCCGTTAAAATCCGTTCAATCCGTTGACATTTCGGGAGGAGGGATTATGCCCATTACCGAGAAGATGATCTGCATCACCTGCCCGATGGGATGTTCGGTGGAAGTGACCCGCGAGGGGCAAACGCTGCTCAGCGTGGACGGCAATACCTGCAAACGCGGCGAAGACTACGTGCGCCGCGAACTCACCGATCCACGGCGCATGGCGGCGACGACGGTGCGCGTGAAAGGTGGCGTTCACCCGCTCGTGCCGGTCTACACCGCGAAGCCGTTCCCCAAGCCGCGCCTCTTCGAGCTGCTGGATGCGCTGCGCCAGGTGGAACTCGAAGCGCCCGTCGCCATGGGCCAGGTCGTGCTGGCGAACGCGCTGGATACGGGCATCGACATCCTCGCCAGCCGGGAGATGCCGCGCAAAGAAGCCCGAGGCTGAAGCCCCGTGCTAAAAGAACAAAGCCCTTCGGGCTGGATTGTAGCTCGAAGGGCTTTGCTTGTTTGCGGTCTTTGAAGTGGGAAAAGGCCGGACTTTCTTTTCAACATCCGCCGTTATGCGGTTCCTGCTCCCATATCCGCAGGCCATAGCGGCTCAAGTAAATCGGGATATTCTTGTACAGCGGATTCGCCGCCTCGATCGCGCGCAGCATCTCGCGTTTGGTGTAGGAGAGCGCCGGGCAGAGTAACGTGATTGAGCCACCCTCCCCACCCGCGCCGTTGACCTTCCAGCCAATCGCCCCGTAGCTTTTAGCGATCTCGATCACCTGCTGTGCGTCCTGGCTGATCAAATCGGGATGCAGGCGACCCTGCGCTTCTGTGTTCTCGATCATCGCCTGGCCTAGCGCGCGGAAATCGCCGGCGTAGACGGCATCCCGCGATTTCTCCGCCGTCACCCGCAGGTCTTGCAGTCGCTTGCACTCCGGCCCTTCGTTCTCCAATTCCGCGATGACCTTCTCGTGCACGTGCGAGGAGACGTGCGATTTGCCCAGGAAGACCAGCGCCAGCCGCCGTTCCAACTCCCACCAGATCGCGTTGGAGACCTGGATTTGCGACACGGACGAGTACGGGTACTTGTAGACTTCGATGAAGTTGATGCCCCCGTAGGCCGAGCAGAGTTGATCCTGCACGCCCGATTGCTGTTTGAGCATCTCCACCTCGACGGCGTGCGCGGTGTTCGCCACCTCGTGCGGCGTCATCTGCCCCGGCGTGAGCCGATCCAGCGCGCCGATCAACGCGACGGAGACCGCCGCCGACGTGCCCGTTGAACAGCCGCTCGGCGCTTCGGAGTAAAGCGTCGCTTGAATGGCGTATTCCTGTGGCACACCCATGCGCTCGATGGCCGCTTCGAGAAGCGGATGGCGTTCGTACCCCGGCGCCTCCGGGTGGACGGCAAACCGCTCCCCGTAGTTCTCGGCGTAGAGCACGATGCGCTCCGTCCCCCGCTCGTAGGGGAACACCTCGATCTGCACTTCGACGTAGGGATAGACGCCGATGTTGAAGATTTTGCCGTGCTCGGCGAACCACGTATCGGTCCAGCCGCCGTTATCGCAGATGCGAATCGGCGCGACGCTGTTGATGACGCGCAACGGCGAAGATTTACTGTCTGCCCCCATCACATTGACCTTACGACGCCTTCTCTTTCATCGGCAGATTTGCACCGCAGTAAGGGCAATCCGCCGACTGAGGACCCGTCCAGCGCACATCATCGCCGCTAATCGGGGCATTGCACTTCGGGCAGGAGTGTGGCAACAACTCCGGGCGATGTTCGCGGTACTCCGGTGCGACGGCAGTGGGGACGGCCATTTGAATCACCGCCTCCAGGATGCCGCTCAGCGCGGCCAGCACCAGAATCCCCGGCCAGAACCACCCTTGCGAGAACAGAATCGCCAGGCCGATCAACCAGATCGCGCCGTGTATCGTCCGCCACGGCCCGGTCAACTTATCGCTATGATTCATAAGAAAGCCTCCCTGAAAATGGCGCTTGTAAGGAAGCAGGATGCAAGAGGCAGGGTAAAAAATCTTGCATCTTGCATCTTGCATCTTGCATCTTGCTTCCTGCTTCTTTAACCGTACAGCGGCCCGAAATTCGCGCACGCGCGGTAGTCGGCGCCTTGGGGTTCCAGCGCGCCGAACGCGCTCCACGTCGCCGGGCGGAAGACCTTCTCTTCCGGGACGTTGTGCATCGAAACGGGAATGCGCAGCATCGAAGCCAGCGTGAGCAAGTCCGCGCCGATGTGCCCGTAGCTGATCGCGCCGTGATTCGCGCCCCAGTTGTACATCACCGTGTACACGTCGCGGAACGGCCCGCTGCCCGTGACGCGCGGCACGAACCACGTTGTCGGCCACGTCGGATCGGTGCGCAGGTCGAGCTTGTCGTGGACTTCCTGCGGCAGTTCGACGATGACGCCCTCTGCCAGTTGCAGCACCGGCCCCAGGCCCTTCACCAGGTTAAGGCGCGACATCGTCACCGGCATCCCCCCGCGCGTGACGAAGTGCGTAGACCAGCCGCCGCCCCGGAAGTACTCGACATTGCCCGCATGCCACGTCGTCGCTTTGAGACACCGCTCGACCTCCTCCGGTGTGATCTCCCAGTAGGGCTTCATCACCGGTTTGCCGTCGCGTTCCTGTTGCCCGGTCGCGTCGAGTGCCGTCGGCCCGGAGTTGATGAGGTGCAGGAATCCGCCCGCTGCGTCGCCGGTCAGCGTGTAGCCGGTCACGCGCTTGACGGCCTCCGGACTCCAGTAGGTGCGCACGTCGGAGAACATCTGCGCCGTGCCGGTGAGCAAGTGTCCGAAGAGCATCGAAACGCCGTTGAGGGCGTCGTTTTCCGTAGCGACGATGTAAGGCTGGCGGATGCCGTTCCAGTCGAAGGATGAGTTGAGGATCGCCTCCATAAAGTCGCCGTTGGGGAAGTGGTCGGTCCACTGGCGCTGCCCCTGAAACCCACCGACGAGGGCATTGTGCCCCAGCGCCTCTTCCTCGTAGCCCAGTTCGGCCAGGCGCGGGTTGCCCACCATCAAATCGCGGGCAATGAGCGCCATTTTCACCGAAAGCTCCCAGTCTTTATCCTTCTGCGCGCGGCTGCGTTGTTTTTCCGGCGGATTGCGATCCACGCCTTCAGGGCAGTGCGCCTTGACCCAGGCCATTGCCTGCTCGAACTCCACCGGATCGTAGATGCCCTCCTCGAAGCGGCGGACGAACTCCGACATATCCACAAATTCCGCGCGCATCCCCAAGTACTGCTCAAACAGCCACGGCTCGACAATCGAACCGGCGATGCCCATCGAGACGCCGCCCATCGCCAGATACGACTTCCCACGCATTTCCGCCACCGCCAGGCCGGCTTTCGCAAAACGCAGCAGCTTCTCCTGCACATCCGGCGGGATGCTGTCGTCTCCCGCATCCTGCACGTCGCGCCCGTAGATACTGAACGCGGGGAGGCCCTTCTGCGTGTGGGCCGACATCACCGCCGCCAGGTAGACCGCGCCGGGCCGCTCGGTGCCGTTGAAGCCCCACACGGCTTTGGGGATGAGCGGATCCATATCCATCGTCTCCGCGCCGTAACACCAGCACGGCGTCACGGTGAGCGAGACGCCCACACCCGCGCGCGCGAACTTCTCCGCGGTCTGTGCCGCTTCTGCGACGCCGCCGATGCACGTATCGGCAATGACGCACTCGACGGGCAGGCCGTTCGGGTGGCGCAAATTCTCGCTCAAGAATGCCGCGACCGCCCGCGCCATACCCATCGTCTGCGCCTCCAGCGACTCGCGTACCCCCCGCCGTCGCCCATCGATCGCCGGGCGAATGCCAATTTTCGGCATACTGCCGATCAAACGATTACGAGGTTCGTTCATCTTTATCGCAGCCTCCAGAGGAAATGAGTAATGAGTAACGAGTAAACAGTAATGAGTAACGAGTAATGAGTAACGAGTAATGAGTAACGAGTAATGAGTAACGAGTAACCAGTAACTAGACGACGGTTTCAAAAGTTTTTAGGGTAAAATACACCCCATCCGAATAG
>FWPV01004011.1_pt1 | contig 32068 bp, 32 predicted proteins | sample 2228371 | NCBI WGS metagenome assembly FWPV01 (sample SAMEA103939776, study PRJEB20133) | metagenome
CCTTTTTTATTTATAAAAATTAAAAGGGAAGAGGGGGGAAGTGGAAAGATTTTTCCGTAGAAGTTGGGGAATAAGAGTTATTCTTATCCTTGTATCTCAGGTTCTGTCTCAGAACAACCTGATAGTAAACGGTGACTTTACAGCCGGAGACTCGGCATGGTATCTTGGAATATACGGGGGGGCAAACGGAAACGGTAGTGTGGTTAATGGGATTTATATGATAAGTATTTCTAACCCGGGGGCGGAGCCATGGAATATTCAATTGACACAGAACCGGCTTCCACTCGATAGCGGCAGCGCATATATCTTTTCTTTCGATATCTATTCTAAAGCCAGACGGACGATCGAAACCTCTATTGCCCGTGACGGAGGGGATTACTTTCCTTATTCCGGACGTGATACCATTACGGTTGATACTCAGGTTCTTCATTACGAACGGATTTTTGCTATGCAGAAAACAACCGATAATAATGCGCGTATAGAGTTTAACTGCGGAAAGTTTACAGGAGATATTTTTATCGGAAATGTTCGTCTTGTCAAATATACCGAGCCGGTAATCAGCATAATCTCTCCCAGGGCTGATGATCTGCTTATCGAAGGAGTACCTTTTACCATTTCCTGGACAAGCATAAACATAAAAGGAGGAATTAGAATCGATCTGTCGATAGACAACGGCGAAAGTTGGAAAACCATAGGAACGTTGGAAAAGGATACAGGATCATTCGTTTGGGTTCCGGAAACGCCGTTTTCTCCCTGGTGCAGAATCCGTGTGTCAAGTCTGGCAAACGACTCGGTTTTCTCTATAACCGAAGGCCCTTTTGAGATTGCGCCTGTCGGAGAGATGGTTAAGAACGGTAATTTTCTGTCTTCGGCGGAAAAGTGGAATTTCAACGTTTACGGAGGAGAGGCATCAGGGGGAGTGGTAAGTGACGGCGTGTATCGAATAAATATAGAAAGAAGCGCCGATGAGTACTGGCAGATAAAACTGGCTCAGAACGGAATAGCACTCGAGAAAGGTAAGGCCTACAGTTTGTCGTTTGTTGCTTATGCCGAAAATCAAACTACAATTCAGATAAATATCTGCATGGATCGTGAGCCTTATAAGACCTATTTCGATACATCGCAACAGATTGTATCTCTTTCGACGACTCCGAAACGTTATGTTTTTATTTTTACAATGAAGGAGGAGAGCGATTCGAACTGCAGGCTTGAATTCAACTGCGGAAAATCGATAGGAGTGATATTTATAGATCAGGTAAGCCTTGCACCACAGTATACGGCTTCGGCAAACAGATATTATTTATTATCTCACCATGCATCCCAGAAGGAACGACCGCTGCTTATTGTAAACGGTTTATCTACGATACCGTTCGGAGTAGACGATCGTTTTTCTGATTACAAGCCGATCCGGATAGTCGATTTGAGGGGGAGAACGGTCGCCTTCGTTCCAGGTATAGAAGCACGTAAGAGAAAATACATAAGAGTGCCGGGTATCTATTTTATTGAAAAAGGATTGACTATTAAACCGAACGAGCGTAAACCTTAACAGATAAGAGAGTTTCGGTTAGAATCAAATGCAAAAAAGAGGCTTTATTCAAAATAAAATATTATTAGGTATCTGTGTATTGTTGTGCGGGGAAACCTCTACTGCACAAAAGAGCCGTATAATTTTCGAAAACCTTCCCGACAGCACCGAGATATTCATCGACGGGTCATCAAAAACCCCTGACAGCGGGGGGGCGATACCGGTTTCGGCGGGCCGGGTTCTGCTGGAGATCAAACGGAATAGAGTAGTGGTATACTCTACGCATTTAATTATTGACTCATCAGAATCAAAAACCATACCTATTGAGTGCGTAAAGGGGTGCGCACTGCTGCATGTAATTACCGAACCGAGCGGTGCAATTCTTTCAATGAACGGTAATGTCCTCGGAACAACCCCTTACTTCAATGGTTTCTTAAACCCGGGTAGCTACTCTATTATGGTTACTTATCCCGGCTATATTCCGGTAATCCGTAGAGTCGATCTTTCGGCCGAAACTTCGCGGGTATTCTCATATCAGATGGCAATGACCATGGCAATGAAAGATTCCATCGCTTCTGCAAAACGGGCCTTGCGTCTCAAAAGGCGGATAATTCAAAGTACATTATGCGGTACGGCGGGGGTTGCTGCGGCTGCTGCGGCAGCATGGTTCGACTGGAAAGCTGTGGGATTTCTCGATAAAGCGAGAGAAAATTATAAGGCCTATACAAATGCAACAAGTAACGACGATTGTCAGAGAGCAAAAAATGACTATATTGAAAATCGCAACAGTGCTAAAAAGCCTATTCTATACAGAAACATTTTATATGGCACTGCGGGCATATGTTTAATAGGTTTTTATCTTTCGTTTGCATTTTAACTTCTATAATCGGGCTGATACAAACCGATAGACGGAAATGTTAAAAAAATGCAGAAAAAGACTTGGTATGAATAATATTAATTCGTCATTTTGGTGGAGGGGAGTGGGAGGTATTCCTCTGTTATTGTTCGTGTTATGCGCATGGATCGGTCCCGAGCCCAAATGGAACAATCCGTGGGACAAGGAGGGAACCAACCCAATGGAACCCCCTATAATTACGAGGGTTTTTCCCGATAGTATAGTAACGATTCAAATCCACGATACTCTTTTAATAAGCGTCGAGGCCACGTCTGCAGAAGGAAGCGTGGCAGGTTACAGATGGTTCTTTGACGGAAAGGATGACTCTATATTCACAAGCCAGGGAGTATTGCGTAGTGTCTGGGGGATCAACGATACGGGAATACGTCGGATAATGGTGCAGGCTGTCAACGAGCTGGATATGACTTCGGAACCGGCATATTTCAGGGTGCTGGTTTACAGTTGCAGACCATATATTGTCGCGCGAATCAACGATACGATAGTGGGTCAAAAGGCCGACGTTAGGAAAGAGTTTGTGGCAGGGGACTCATGCAGCGGCAGGATAGTAAAATATTTCTGGGGGACAGAGGGGGCCGGATGGTTTGACAGTACGGCTGTTGACAATCAGGATCCTGTGGTAAAAAGCTTTACAAATCCCGGCGGCGGAAACTTACGGATAAGATGGGGCGCAATGGACGACGACGGCCTTTTTGTGTTCGATACGTTTAATATACTTTTTAATCGTGGGCCCGATTCGGTATGGCTCAAAGGTATTGCGTCGGGAGACACGATAAAATGGAAAAAATATGATATTATCGGCAATACAGGCAGTATAGAATTCGGTTTCTTATCTACGGATCCCGATAGCTTTGACACAATGACCTATACTTTTGTTCTTATTAATGCAACAAACGATACAATAGTCCGCTACATTGGAAGAGACAGTGTGATAGAGAGTGGAAAACTCACTCCTAATACGACCTATTTCTGGCGGATAGGCGTAAAAGATTTGTTCGGGGACAGCTCGGAAAGTTTGGGAAAATTCATTACGGCTCCGCCGCCTCCATCACCACAAGGTATGGTTCTCATCCTAAGCGCCGGAAAGGATTTTCAGATGGGGCAGAGCGGATTCGACTCTTCGGAGACTCCGATTCATACCGTGCATTTTACATACTGTTTCTGGATGGATACTGTAGAAGTTACACAGAAAGCTTTTTCCGCCGTTATGAAAACCGCGTTTCCTGCGGCAGATTCAAACAAGCCGGTTGTAGATATCACATGGTTCGACGCGGCATTGTATTGTAATGCCCGAAGCAAACTTGATGCAAGGGATACGGTTTATCAGTATGAATCCAAAGAAGGAGAGCCGGGCCGGAAGTGTATTTTAAAAGATGTCAGGATGCGGACCGATGTAACCGGGTATCGTCTTCCAACAGAAGCGGAGTGGGAGTATGCATGCAGAATCGATTCGTTGACTCTGTTTTTCTGGGGCAACAGTTATGCTGCCGCGGAAGAGTATGCATGGACAAGAGAGAACAGCGGAAATAGGGTGCATGAAGTCGCCCGAAAAAAACCAAACCGGTTCGGTCTTTACGACATTGCAGGCAACGTATGGGAATGGTGTAACGACTGGTTCGATGCAGGATACTATTCAACTGCACCGCACCTCGATCCGACGGGGCCGCAGCAGGGAACCGAAAAAGCGATAAGGGGTGGAAGCTGGAAAAATTCGCTTTTTTTTGCACAAGCCGGAACCCGGAGTAAAACCCCTCCACAAAACTCTTCGAATGCGATTGGTTTCAGGACAGTTTTGGTTTTAAAAAATAATTGATTATTTTTCTACATGAACCAACCGATAAATAAAAAAATTAAACAACAAATCAGCCTACATCATCAAATCATGTTGAGGGTTGATAGTTGATAGTAATTTCATAAAAACTATATGAACAGGCTAATATTTTCATTTGTAATTTCTGTTTCTACTTTTGTCGGCAGTATTTCCGGATATGGCGAAAAAACTGACACTCTTTTCTTATGGCAGGAACAGGCTGTGGCAGTGCTTACAAATGCATGCAGAATGGCGCCGCTTACCTTTCGGGACCGGTATATTGGAAACAATTCTATACTTTTACCTGAGAATTATCCGGAGGTGGGGAAACTTCTTACGGTAGGAGAAGGAAATTGTACCGAAGATATTGCTTCCTATTCAGGTAATAAACAAAAAAATATCAATGACGGTCAGGGAGGAAAGATGTTTTTTTACCGGCAGGATGGGAAACTTATCCTTTCTTCTCTACCGGATCGTATTGGCCCTTTATACTCAGAGCTTATAGATGGAAAAGGAAGGAAAAGGATGCATGTATTCTGGAAAGACAAAAAAGCACCGATCAAGACATGCATGGTACCTTATGGAATTTATATAATATGTAATTACTACAGTAACGGATCGCATGAGGCAGTCAGGCTGATTTTGCAGCGTTGATTATTTTTCAGACCATCTGCCGCCTATGAAATTTATTTTTGTATTATTATTTGTTGATTCAATAAGTATAAAAAACATTAACAAACAAAAAAGATGGAGATAGTATTTCAATGTCATCGGACGTTAAATGGAAAGTTATAAAAGTGCCGGGACACGACCTCGAAAATCGTCTTCAGCAATTGACAGATGATGACTACGAAATCGTAAGTCTCGACCGCCGGGGAACGGAGTGGAATATTATTGCGCGAACCTCCGCCAGACAATCAAAAAAGGGAACCCCTATAGGTTTCCGTGCGCCGGAAAAGCAGACAAAGGCTGATTAGTTGGTTATTATGTTAAAAACCGTCATTTTCTTCTTAAACCGCCCCAGAACACCTTTCCGTGATATAATTTTTTACACTTAATATTTATAGTTATTCTTTTTTTGCAGTTTCATTGAGGAGAAATTTTTGAAGGGAAGCAGTATAAGTATTAAAAATATTTATAAAAGATTCGGAGCATTTGAGGTACTTCACGATATAAATATATCCATAAATAAAGGAGAATTCTTTTCACTGCTGGGGCCGTCGGGATGCGGTAAGACTACACTTCTCAGAATAATCGCGGGTTTTGAACAACCTACGAGCGGATCTCTTTTAATGGATGATATTGATATTCTGCCCATTCCTCCCAACAAACGCCATATTAATACGGTATTCCAGAATTATGCACTTTTCCCCCATTTGTCGGTTTTCGAAAATGTGGCTTTTCCGCTTCGGTTGCGGAAGGTCGGCAGCAAACAGATAAAAGATACAGTAAATGAATATCTGGAACTGGTAAAACTCACCGGCGAGGCGAATAAAATGCCACATCAGCTTAGCGGAGGACAAAAGCAGCGTGTTGCAATAGCCCGGGCTCTTATTAATCAGCCGAGCGTTCTGCTTTTAGACGAACCGCTTTCGGCTCTGGATGCAAAACTGCGTCAGCATATGCTTATTGAACTTGATGCAATTCACGACAAAATAGGCATTACCTTTATCTATGTAACCCATGATCAGCAGGAAGCTCTGAGCGTATCCGACAGGGTGGCAGTGTTTGAAGCCGGAAGAATTCATCAAATAGGAACCCCGGCCGAAATCTATGAAAGACCACACGACCGGTTCGTGGCCACGTTTATCGGCGAGACGAATTTTATTAAAGGGACAGTGGAGCGGTTTCTCGATGGGAATTATGCAGTTATTAATACTAAAGAGGCCGGTCCGCTTAAAGTTTATTATGACAATAGTAAAGCTATTAATATAGGGGATGAAGTAGGTTTATCGATACGTCCGGAGAAGATAAATATTTCGGCGTCCGAACCGCAAAAGCATTCGCCGTATATGAACATTCTTCGCGGCCGCGTAGATGAAATTATCTATACCGGTTTTCAGAGTAAATATTTTATTAAAGCCGGCGACTTTCTTTTCCGCGTATTCAGACAGCATATCAAATACCATCTTAACGAAAAGGATATCTCCTGGAACGATGAAGTATATATCCGGTGGTCTGCAGACGACGGTTATATAGTGGAGGCGGGAAGAGTGTGAGAAGAAACGCCGGGCCCTTATATGTCGCGCCGCTTGCAATATGGCTGACGGTTTTCTTTATCGTACCGCTGGGAATTATTGCGCTCTATAGTTTCATGAGTAAAGGTATCTACGGCGGTGTCGTCTACCGGCTAAGTTTACAGGGTTATAAAGCGCTTTTCAACCCCACATTTCTGACGGTTGGTCTTTCGACGCTCGTTATTGCCGCTTCTTCAACTTTAATAATGGTTCTTCTGGCGCTACCGTGCGCATATTTTATAGCCAGAAGCACTCAGAAAAACCTATTTCTTTTTCTTGTTATAATCCCCTTCTGGACCAATTTTCTGATTCGTATCTATTCGTGGATCGCAATACTGGGCAACAACGGTTTCCTCAACAATCTCCTTTTAGCAACCGGACTTACTTCGCATCATATGCAATTCCTTTACAACAAATACGCAGTTGTGCTGGTAACCGTGTATACATACCTTCCTTTTGCAATATTGCCGCTGTATTCGACAATAGAAAAATTCGACTTTTCGCTACTCGAGGCCGCGCAGGATCTTGGGGCGACTAAGATGCAGTCGATTTTCAGAGTGCTCATTCCTTCTATACGGGGAGGCATAACTACAGCCGTCATCTTTACGTTTATTCCGGCTTTCGGTTCCTATGCAATCCCTCAGATACTCGGCGGGAGCGATTCACTGATGGTAGGAACAATTATAGCAAGGGAGTTGACCGTTACACGAAACTGGCCCCTGGCGTCATCAATATCGATGGTGCTCACCGTTATAACAACCTTTGGTGTAGTTATTTTTATGCGTCTCAATCGATCGGCGGTTGAAAAGATAAGAACGGATATGGTTGCCGAAAAGGAGGAATCGTAACGTAAGATGAAAAACAGAAAAACTTTTTCAACCGGTATGTTTATTATTGTCATCTGTTTTTTTTATATACCTCTTATCATTCTTACGGTTTTCTCGTTCAATAATTCTAAAACCATGACATGGGGAGGCTTCTCTCTTCGATGGTATGCGGAACTCTTCTTTCACTCAAGAACCTTATGGAATTCTTTTTATAACAGCCTTATAGTGGCAATTACCTCCGCAGTAATATCGACCATAATAGGAACTCTCGGCGCCATTGGAATGTATTGGTATAATTTTAAATTTAAAAAAGTGCTTCAGATTGCCGGTTTCCTACCTCTGATTTTGCCCGAGATTATCATCGGAGTAAGTCTGCTTATTTTTTTCTCGGGCATTAAGTTGAAATTAAGCTTATTTACCGTTTTCCTTGCCCATACTACATTCAATATCCCATTTGTACTTCTAATGGTTATGGCCCGTTTGGATGAATTCGATTTTTCGATAATAGAGGCGGCATACGATCTGGGCGCCCGTGAGATTGATACTCTGTTAAAAATAATAGTTCCTATTGCTTCCCCGGGAATTTTTGCGGGGTTTCTTCTGGCAATAACTTTATCGTTGGAAGATTTTGTAATTACATTTTTCGTTGCCGGCCCCGGCGCATCGACACTTCCTCTGCATGTTTATTCGATGATACGCTTCGGGGTCTCACCGGTAATCAATTCTCTTTCGGTGGTAATAATAGCTATGACAGTGGTGCTTGCATTATCGACAAGAAATTTTTATAAATATATTATAGGTAAGTAGGAGCTTATATGAGAAAAACGGCGTTTTTATTCTCAATTATATTTATGCATTTGTTTTTAACGTGTCAGAAAAGCGGCAGGCCGAAACTCTTCATTTACAACTGGACATATTACATTCCCAATGAAGTGATAGAGGAGTTCGAACGCCGTTTCAATGTAAATGTAGTTTACGACATGTATGCGTCAAACGAAGAAATGTTTGCAAAACTTAAAGCGGGCGGCGGCGGATATGATATAGTGTTTCCTTCGGGTGATTACGTTTCTATAATGGTAAGGGAGGGTATGCTTGCGCCGATAGATAAATCAAAAATCCCTAATTTTTCTTTTATCGATACGGCGGTTATAAAAAAAATAACGTACGACCCCGGATGCAGTTACAGCGTTCCGTATATGATGGGTGCCTCGGGTATTACTGTAAATAAAGAGAAGATTGCAAATTTCGAAAAAAGCTGGAATATTTTCGGAAGAAGCGACCTCAAAGGAAGACTTACACTCCTCGACGATATGAGGGAGGTTTTCGGGGCTGCCCTCCGTACACTGGGATATTCCGTAAATACAATTGACGAAAGTGAATTGAGGCAGGCCAAGGAGCTTATTATGGAGTGGCGTAAAAACATAGTCAAATTTGATGCGGAGTCATTCGCAAAGGGATTTGCAGCCGGAGAATTCTGGGCAGTACACGGCTATGCGGAGAATGTGTTTCTCGAACTGGATTCGACACAGGCACGGAATGCCGAATTTTTCATTCCCAGGGAGGGCAGCTGCGCTTATATGGATAATATGGTTATTCTGAAGGACGCCAAAAACAAGGAACTTGCATACTCTTTTATCAATTATATCCACGAACCCGCCGTTTACGCCAAAATAGTGGATTTTCTCAAACTTCCTTCCATCAATACCGGTGCTGCGGCACTGCGTAAAAAGCCTCCCCGCTATGAGCTCTCCGATCTTGACAATTCGGAATTCAAAGAAGATCTGAGGGAACATCTGGAGCTTTATAATAAACTCTGGCAGGAAATCAGAATAGGGAAATAACCGAACCGTTTGATTGACGGTTTATAACTCCGAGGCTATAATTAAAAACACAAAACAACTAATTATTGCCGAGGAGTAGCATTTGACTTTTCTTAAAACAGAAAAAAACGTATTCATTTCGGCCGTATTTATTAGTTCGATCATTGCAGCCGGAAATTTCATTGCATATAAAATAGTCCATATTCCAGCCAGGCTGGAACTGGTTATAATAATGACCGTAATTTTATTCTATCCGATTTTACGTTATCCTCTCCTCGGCGTTTACCTTATGTTCGGGCTGATGCCTTTTGTCCCTTTTATAAGACGACAGTACTATCTTTTGCATCTCCGTCCCTCAGTCGATCCGCTTATAGCAATCGGTGACATCTTAATCGCTCTTACGTTGATCGGCCTATATTTTATTTTTCGTCAAGGAAGTGAGGAAGATAAAAACAAAAAAACAATAGGGCGTATTGTATTTGTGTATTTCATATATTGTATGATTAGAACTTTTTTAATAAACATTCTTCCTTTTCGTGAAGCAATAATGCAATTCCATTTTTTCGGCCCTCCTGTCCTTTTTTTCTATATCGGTTTATTATACGCTGAAAAAACTGATATTCTGAACAGACTCTGGATTATTACCATTATAATAGGAGCAGCGGCGGCTGTTTATGGGATAAAGCAGCTTGTCATAGGATATTCGGAGGCGGAAAAGATATGGTTTTCGTCGATTTCATTTACTACTCTGTTCATTAAAGGGTTTGCACGACCTTTTTCGTTTTTCCAATCGCCTGCATGTTTTGCTGATTATATGCTGCTTTCGATTATAGGGATATTCATAATCATATGCCGAAAGAAGTCTAATTTTAGATTTTTACTTCTGATGCTTCTACCTCTATTTTTTTACGCCGCGCTTATAACATCAGTACGCTCCAACTGGATAGGTGTTATTCTTGCGCCTTTATTGTGGTTGTTTATGATGCAAATACGCGGGAATCGCAACCGTATACTAATGGTTGTTGTTTTATTTTTACTCTTCGCATTTATACAATTTACCGAATATTTTTTCCAGTACAAAGTCGGAATTAATTTTTTTCTGTCGGCGCTTGGAAAAGGGTTCAGTAATGAACGTTTGTCGCTCCTTGTAACCGAACGTATAGGCGCCATCGCCAACCCCTTTAAGGAATACTCATTGCTTTCCCGTATCGCTTTATGGAAACACATGATAGCCTTGTCGATCGATCCTATAAATGCGCTTTTCGGACGAGGAGTAGGAACAATCAATACCGATTCCCTTTATATCAATTATCTAGTGCAGTTCGGTTATCCCGGAGCGGTTTTTATAGTTTGGTTGGTAACTATTTTAATTATAAAAGGTTTTAAAGCACTCGACAGCTCTTTATCTTCCGAAAAAGAGGCTTTAGTCAAGGGCGTTACATTGATGAATATTATTTTTGCAATAATTAATCTTACGGGCACTCATATTAATTCATTTCCAGGGGATGTGTATTTCTGGTTCTGGAACGGCGTTCTTGTTAAACTGTCGGCCGGTATAGATAATAATAATTCGTTTTTGAGCTGCACCATTAGTGATAATAGGGAATAGACAAGCAATATGCGTCTTCTTATCACCCTTGATTTCCCTCCTGAAAAAGGTGGGATTCAGCGTTACCTGTCAGATATAGTCGTTCATACCTATACAAAAGAAGACCTTGTGATATCGGGGGATACGACCTGCAGGTCGGAAAAGGATGAGAGAATATATCCGTGCAGGATAATTCGGGTGGCAAGATTGATCCCCTTAGTCAACAAAAAGATGTTATTGATACCAATTTTATTTATTTTTTTATATCAAATTATCCGCAATCGTAATCTGTCGATTTTTGCCGGGAATATTTATGCCGCGTTTCTTCCCTGTTGTATATCGTTTTTCATACCGGTTCGTTATTGTCTATATTGTTACGGAACCGAACTACTCCCTCTAAAAAAGAAGAATTCTTTATACGCAACGATATGGAAGATGGTGTTGCGCCGGGCGGAGACAGCTTACTACTTAACCAATACCACCCGTCGGCTTCTGGAGATTTGCGGCTCCTGTACACCGTTAATCAGAATGGTTCCTCGTATCGATCTGCCCGATTATAAAGTAGGCCATAAGAGAGTATCTGATGGTGTGATACATTTATTATCGGTAGGAAGACTCGTCCCTCATAAAGGGCATGCTTTACTTATTGAGGCAGTTGCAATGCTTCCTCAGAAACCGGACTGGCGATTGACCATTGTAGGAGACGGCCCGGAATATAGAAAATTGAATATGTCTATAAGGCTAAATTCGCTTGAAAATAAAATATTACTGGCAGGTCAAGTATCGGATCTGCAACTCGTCGAATATTATAAAAAATCACATATCTTTATTTTTCCCTCTATTGAAACTCCTTCCGGAATTGAGGGTTTTGGTATTGCTTTGCTCGAGGCGATGGCATATGGAGTCGCGATTATTGCTTCTAAAAACGAAAGCAGCGAAGAAGTGTTCGGATATACGGACAGATACGCGGAATTGGTTGACATAAAAAACCCTGCGAAACTTATGAATGCTGTGTATATGTTGATGACAGACGGCAATCGGCGATTCGATCTTGCATGCGCCGCCCGACGATTCCTGGAAGAACGATATGTCTGGGAACGACCGTAAAATACGGGTACTGTTTCTAAATCACTGGGCTCGTTCTCTTGGAGGTGCGGAATATTCTCTTATCGATATACTTACCGAAATGTCGCAGAAAGCCGACGTTTTTCTGGTTACTTCGGAGGAGGGTGCGCTTTGTGAACGACTTAATAAATTGAAAATCACAGTCAAGATAATTTCCTGCCATCCTGATATTATTGAAATCAAAAGGGACTCGCTTTTAAAAGATATTTTACGAAAATGGATAGCCGTGGCGGCCTTTTTAGCCTTTTCGGTCAAGTTACTCCGCTATGTTGCAACTGTAAAACCTTCCGTCATACATGCCAATGTTCCTAAATCGCATATAACACTTTTCCTGATAATGAGAATGGGCTATCGCGGAAAAGGCATAGTTCATATGCGTGAAATATTCTGCCGTGGGAGCGTGGCTTATAATATTTACAGAATGCTTTTTCCGTATTCCCGCTCTTCTGTTATCGCCATTTCCGAAGCCGTACGAAATGCACTTCCCTCCGCAATGAGAGCAAAAACACATGTTATCTATAACGGAGTCAGAATCGGAGACGCCTTACATCAAAAAGACGCACCGCCTCCCGTTAAGTTCCTTTATCTAGGCAGGGTCGTTCCGTGGAAGGGATGTCACCTGATAGTCGATGCTTTTAAGCGATTATTGACAATAGCAGTGCCGGGTTCAGCCTCCCTCTCTATTATAGGATCGACCGTTTATTGGAATGAAGATTATCGCCGGCTTCTTATAAAGAATATCAAAGAAAACGGTCTTGAATCATCCGTCAAACTTCTCGAAGCTATCGGCGATCCCTATGAAGCATATTACTCCCATCATGTCCTTTGTATGGCTTCTGATTACGAACCGTTCGGACGCGTTGCCGCCGAGGCGCAGAGTTGCGGCCTTCCCGTAATTAGTTTTGCAACAGGAGGCCTGCCGGAAATCGTCATGCACGGCGAAAGCGGATTCCTCGTTCCCCAGGGCGATCTTGACAGTTTCACAAAGGTCATGACAAGATTTGTTTTCGAACCGTCAATGATTATCAAAATGGGAGTAAAAGGAGCAGAGAGAGCAAAAGTGCTTTTTAATCGCGACCGCCAGATACCTTTGATTGCAGACTATATTTTGAACACAATACAATATAAAGATAAAAGTTGATCGTTTTTTTCGCGGTAAAGTGCTTGACATTTAAATTATTATTTTTAACCGCAAAGGCCACAAAGATTTTACGTAAAGTTCACAAAGATTTTTAAAATAAAAAACTTTTAATTCCTTTGTGTTCTTGTGTTTCTTTTCTTTGCGGACTTTGTGGTTAAAAATACCAGAAAAGATTTCTTCCACAAATCCATCCCTAGCCTTTTAAAAACCGTATAGGTTGTTTTCCAGATTTCAGAATATAGCTGCCGGAAGGTAAACCGGAAATATCTATGGCAATACCGTAACCGGCCAGAATCTGTTTTCCGGCCACGTTTGTTATGCTCCACCGCTCGGTTTCGGGCAGAATAATGCAATTTTGACGGATAAATGGTATTTGTTTTTCTTTGATAAAAAACGTCGGTAAACTCACGACCGTTTCCGTAGCCTCTCCAAGTAAGTTGGTATTTCTGAACTGAACCATATAGGGCCACTGTTCGTCGTTGCTGTTATTGTCGTCCCATGGGTGTTTCCAGTGTTCCTGTGGAGCGCCGGAGACAACAAACCATAATTTTGAACAACCTGCCGGACAGTTAAACGTAAGAGTCTCTGTCGGATTGGTATTGTTACCGGATACATTAGCCGATCCCATTTTGCTGTAATGCCGCGTATTATCCTTAAGTAGTGCAACAAATCCGAATCGCCATCCTCCTTTTGACACGTTGATTGCCCTGTAGCCGCCGGCTCCGGCATTGCCTTTGAAAATCACCGAAACCTCGGTTGCCTGAGAGGGAGGATTCAGCTTAATACAGTTGTAACCGTAATTTTCTATACAAACCGACTTATCGATTGCCCAGAAATTATCCGCAGTACGGTTCATTTTTGGCTGCGGCCTGCCGTCTATATATTTCTCGCCGTAATTTTTTATTGCAGGAAGATCCCATGTCGTCAACCGAACGGCATGTTCGAAAATCTCGTCGTTGAATTGTTCCTGAGAGAGAGAATTAAGCCTCTTATAAGTCTCGACAGGATCTTCCGGCGACCGTGAATCCCGCCATAATTTTCCGGTGAATGTAATATCGTGCTTAAATGTCCAGTAATCGGGTATAAAATAACCGGCATACCGAAGATTCTCGTGCAGCAGGTGCAAATTACAGTTATTGATATAATTGCGGAAATCACTGTTTGTAAACTGTTCCGCCGGATAGACTTTAAAAGCCATCCACTGAGCGCACTGTTCCCAGAATCCGTTGCCCCCTGAACCGTTCGGGCCGAAACCGTACCGGTAACCGCCGGGACCATCACACCCTGTGATATACTCGAAACAATGCCCTATCTCATGTGCAACCACGGAAGGAATATTAGCCGCAGCCGGGTTGACGTGAAGAGTTCCTACTTTATTGTCTTCCCCCGCACCGTATGCGGCCCATTCGGCGGAATAAAGAAGAAAAATCATTAATTTATATTTATCGGTCACAGACGACCCTTTGAGGGCGAATTTCAATGTGTCAAGGTACATGGAATATGCTTTCTCTGCCGCCTGAAGGAGATTTGTCAGATTGACACGGTAGCTTCCGGAAGCATTAGACGGATCGCCGCCGAAGCCGGGTTCCCAGAATACGACCACGTTTTCGCTCTCCCTGCTTCTGGCATAACACCACTGGCTCGATTGGCTGTTAAGATTCATTCCTTTACTGGTTATAAACGATGGTATATAAACCTGCTTTTGTGAAAAGACGGTAAAGGAGAGGGTTAGAAGAAATATGAGTATGAAGATACGCCTCATAAAAAAAGCTCTTAATTTTGGAATGTAATTGACTTTCTATCTTTCCTTACAACAATACTTATCCCAGATACGGATTCGTTCTTTTTTCCCGTCCGATCGTCGACCTTCCCATATGCCCGGGACAAACCGCCGTTTCGTCGTCGAGCGTCAATAGTTTCTTTTTTATTCCTTCGACAAGCTGATTCTGGTCTCCGCCGGGGAAATCGGTCCTCCCTATAGAGCCGGCGAAAAGTATGTCTCCGCAAAACAGATATTTGTCGATCAGCAGCGCGCATCCCGCCGGACTGTGTCCGGGAATAACGAATACCGTTCCCGATATACTGCCTATAGTAAACGGCCCTTCGTTAAGTTCAAGAACACGTCCCTTATAACTGAAATTCTCACCCATCATGAAAGACATATTATGTCCGGGGTCTGAAAGCATGATTTTTTCTTTTGGATGAATATAAACCGGTATCTCCGGGAAACGATCCGTTATTTCCGGAATTCCTCCGATGTGGTCGAAATGACCGTGGGTAATAATTATCGCAAGGGGCTTAAGTTTTTCTTTAGTAATAAAAGACAATACTTCATCAACTCCGTTTGACGGATCGACTATCAGGCACTCCTTCGATTTCTTATCGGCAATTATATACGTATTGGTTTCAATCGGCCCGGTAACGAATTTCTCAACCGTTATACTCATGACGTCCTTTCAACCGGATAAAAAAGTTTCTGTTTGAATTCTCCTATAAAAATAACTTCCGGTTGTAATAGAATTCTGGATCGTTCGTAAACCTTTTTTTGTATCGTATAAATCAGTTTTCTCACATCCTCGGCCAGGGCGTCTCCCTTATTAATTATGAAATTCGCATGTTTTGCTGATACCTCAGCTCCGCCGCATTTAAGTCCTTTCAGCCCGCACTGTTCTATAAGAGCGCCTGCAAAATTACCCTCAGTCCGTTTGAAAACACTTCCGCAGTTAGGAAAATCGAGAGGCTGTTTTTGTTTACGCAGCCGGATTATTTCTTTTCTTCTCGCCTCAAGAAGACTTTTTTTTTCAGTACGGGGAAAACGGAATTTTGCATTAACCACTATCTCGCCGTTTTTCTGTAAAATACTTGTACGATATCCAAGAGCCAGTGCGGATGCAGGATATGTTTTGACCGACAGCGTTTCGGGATCTACAGCCGTTACGCTTTCGAGCGTATCGGAGACGGAGCAGGAATATGCTCCGGCATTCATAACGACAGCTCCTCCCACACTGCCCGGAATCCCCGCCAGATCCTCCATTCCGGCGTATCCTTTCGAAACGGCCTCTTTAACAAGTGCATTAAGAGGCGTCCCGGCCCAAACCGTGACCGATTTCTTATTCCAGACTATTCCGTCGGTTTTTCGATTATCTTTAAGATGCACGGTAATACCGGGCCATCCTTTATCGCTTATAAGCACATTCGACCCATTGCCGAGTACAAACAGCGGTATCTTTTCCTTTCGGGCAAAATAAAGAGCTTTGTAAAGCTCTTCGGCTGACGTTGGAGCGATATAGTAACGGCTTACTCCTCCGATCGAGAAAGTGTTCCTTTCTTTTAAGGGTATATTTTCTCTTATGTATAGACCATCATATTTCATGCTTTTTCCGTACTCTTTTCGGTAAAGAGCATATATATGCCTTTTTCTATAAAGAACTCCACCACCTTGCCGTTAAGGTGGTTGGCCTTTACCTCTTCTTTGAGTATTTCAAGGGCCGCTTCGGGAGACATTTTAAGCTTATAAGGCCGATCCTGGTCCACAAGCGCTTCGTAAATGTCGATAACCGCCAGAATTTTACTTTCGAGAAACATCATGTCTCCGGTTATTCCGTCCGGATAAACGTCGCCGGTATTTCATCGTTTTCATACTTTCTCCGATCTTTGCTTTCTTTATCACGAACAATCTCATATCTGTATTCACGCGCAATAACGTCGATTTTTTTGAAATCGGCATACGAAAGATCACCGATTATAACGATTTTTTTATTCGTCGGCACCATTTATTCAATTAAATTATCATCAAATAACATGCTTTGTCAAGAAAGGTTCTTTACGTAGTCGAATAATTGACGTTTTCAGAAAGTTGTTAAGAATGGAGTAAATGAGAAATAATGTCGATGATGTATTCACGGCTGAGACCGGTGCTTGTGATCACATGAGTGCCGCTTTTCAGATCGGAGACCGACCTGCCGCATCCGGCGCTCCGGCCGGCATCGGAGGATACGCTCGCAGAGTCGAAAACGATATTCTGTTGAAGATTCTCGTAAGAGGTGATGGCTACGTTTGTTGTCTGGAAGCCGGCGGCGGTAACTGTGAGCGTATCGATAACGGCGGCCGTTTGCACCTGTCCGCCGCCGAAGGAGGAAGCGTATGCGCCGGACCTATTTATCGGATAGCCGCGACAAACAATTAATATCTTGCGTCTGCGAACTCCACCCATCCGCCGGCACGCACGAGAGTTTCGTCGAACTCCGTCAATGAAAACGGGAGCTTCTTCGAGCCGTTTTCCCATGTAAATGTAAGGTTTTTACTATCAAGGTCTACGGAGCAGGATGCGGATCCTGTCTTTGCTATAGTAAACAGTTCGTCTATAACGGCCCTTTTGAGCTCGATTGCAAGCATCCCGCAATTAAACATATTCTGCCTGAATATGCGGGCAAAGCTTTCTGCGATAACACAGTTGATATTGTTTACCTCAAAAGCCCATACCGCATGTTCACGCGAGGATCCGCAGCCGAAATTGGAGCGGGATACCACCACACGGGCTTTTCCCCTCCAAGGCCCGTTTACGCAAAAACCCTCAATTTTCAGATCTTCCAGAAGATGCGGCCCGAGCGCCTCTTTGTCCATTTCGGTAAGGTATTTCGCCGGAATAATTTCGTCGGTGTTGATATCCGAACGGTCGAGAAAAAGCGCCTCTCCTCCGAATGTTTTCATATTACAAATCCTTTCGATGGTTTACAGATATGAATTCAACTTCACATCTCAATTTATTATGATATTTTTTGAAATATTATTATCGTACACAACCGGACAGCCCGCCCTTATTTCATTACCTCTCTTGGATCGGTAAGCCTGCCCGTAATACCGCTTGCTGCGGCACTTGCCGGACTCATAAGGTGAACCATACCGCCTTTCCCCATTCTGCCGTTGAAATTGCGGTTTGTGGTGGAAGCGCAGACCTCTCCTTCGGCAAGAACTCCTGTGGACATTCCCAGGCATGCGCCGCAGGTCGGGTTGGCAATGCAGTACCCTGCATCCATGAATATTGTGAGCAGTCCCTCGTCCATTGCCTGTCTGTAAACGTCAGGAGTCGCCGGCACGACTATTCCCCGAACCCCCGGAGCAAGTGCGGTACCCTTTACAATGGCTGCGGCGGCCCGCAGATCGCTTATACGGCCGTTCGTACAGCTTCCTATATACACCTGATCGACAGCGATATCCGTCATCTCCCGCAGCGGTTTGACCTGATCGGGCTTGTACCCGAAGGTTGCCGAAGGCTCTATGGAACTTACGTCGATATCTATTACTTTCTCGTAAGACGCATCAGGATCGGATCGCCATTTTCCGAAATCTTCGAGCGCTTCTTTTTTGGAGGAATATGAACCGGCGATAAACCTCCATAAATAATCGACGGTCACGGTGTCGGGCATGCATACCCCGCAGGTCGCTCCGGCTTCTATAGCCATATTGCATATGGTCATCCTTTCTTCCATAGACATGGCCTCGACAACCTTACCATGGAATTCGATTACACAATCCGTCGCTCCGTTTACTGTGAGTGTTTTTATTACGGTAAGAATAACATCTTTTGCATAAACTCCCTTCCCCATAAAACCGTTGAGGTTGATCCTTATCGTTTTCGGCTGACGGAATGCACATACTCCTTTAAGGATACCTACTTCGAGATCGGTTGTTCCAACTCCTGCGGCAAAAGCTCCGAATGCGCCGTGTGTACAGGTGTGACTGTCGCCCATTATGACGGTATAACCCGGGCGTATAAATCCCTTTTCCGGAAAAAGAGCATGACATACGCCGTTTCTACCTACATCGAAAAAGTCTTTAAGCCTATGCCGCGCGGCCCATTGTCTCATCACTTTCGCCTGCATTGCACTCCGGGAATCCTTCGCAGGCGTTACATGATCGATCACAGCCTTTATCTTCGCAGGATCGAATACACGGTCTTTTCCGCGCCATTGAAGGTCGGTAATCGCTATCGGAGTCGTAATTTCATGGCACATCACCACGTCTATCGAAAGAATCTTTATTCCCGGGAACGGTTCGTCACGGAGATGCGCCCCGAATATTTTTTCGGTTATTGTCTTTCCCATTATACTATTCCTTTCGTCAAGTTAGTCTGTTTATTTATGATGAAACAACCGGTCAGACCGGACTTGCTGTCTTTAGTTCCTGAATCTGGAGAAAATCGACATGGGGAGGAGTGGTGCTCCAGACCGCCCTGAAAACCGTACTCCCTCTGTTTGACAACTGGTGGGGCAGACTCGCGTCGAAACAGATGCTGTCGCCCTCGCCTATACGGTATTCTACCGTGTCTACACAAAGTATAGCCTCTCCGGAAATAACATAACCCATCTCAATTCCCTCATGGCCTTCCGTGCAGAATCGGGTGCTTTTTTCGGGTTCCACTTCCAGAAGAAAAAGTTCCGCAGGAAAAGCGGAATTTATAGAGGTCATAAGTTGCTCATATCTAACTCCGTTTATCTCGTTACGCAATCCCTCGCCTTTTCGGTGGATACGAACCGAAGAACCCGATGCGATCTTTCTGAATATTTCCGCCACTTCTATATCAAGCGCCTCACATACTCCTATGAGTGTATCAATAGAGGGCGACACAACACCCCTTTCTATCTGACTAAGCATGCTTACAGAAATCCCTGCCTTGTGAGCTATTTCCGTTTGACTTTTACCCATCTTTTCACGATATATCCGCAGAATCTTACCTATCTGAGGAACCATTTCTTTAAGTATCACTTTATTCATTACAGTAATTATAAAATATTTTTATCAAAAAAGCAATAATTTATCAATTTCTATAATAAAAAAAATTATTTTTTATTACACGATAACATTTATCAGAAATCTTGATTATATTAATTAAAACTCATATTTCAAATCCGGCAGGCAGAAATTAACTCACTTATATGGAAATTCTCGAAACTAACAGAGCTAAATTAGGTATCGAGGAAAACAGTAGCCTTAACATTTCCGATATCGACAACCTGAAAAATCTCACCACAGGTCGTATTATCGAAAAGTTGAGCGGCGATCTGGTGGATCATATCCATGATGAGGAGCATCTGCTCGAATCGATCGGTAAAAAACCTGGCACCTATTACCGGGATCTGATTTTTGCGCTTATTCAGATAAGGCTGCCTGAAGAGGAAGCACAGAGAGACTGGCGCGATATACTCAAACATAAATATTTACTTAGTGAACGGCTAGGCCGCAATGTCGGAATTCATGTAGCGACTCTCGATTATTATACCAATATCAAAAAGAAAGTAACCAGCCCGAAAATCGTAGACGTACACGAGTATGTAGATACCGCCAGCCGGGCGCTTACCGATGATCTGACAAAAGCATATAACCGCCGTTTCTTCGACGAGGAGTTACGGAGGCTCTTTTATCAGGCCCGTTCTACGTCAAAGGTTTTTTCGCTTATAATGCTAGACTTGGATCACTTTAAAATCTACAACGATCTTAACGGCCACATTCAGGGCGATATAGCTCTTATAGAAACCGTTCGAATACTTCATGCTGTCTGCAGCACACAGGATACGGTATGCCGTTACGGCGGAGAGGAGTTTGCAATACTCCTTAACGCTCAGCCTACCAATCTGGCGCTGAGGACCGCCGAACATATCCGCCAGGCGATTTACGATTATCGTTTTGTAAACGAACAGCTTCTTCCCGGCGGACGTTTAAGCGCATCTCTCGGGGTGACGACCTATAGAGACGATATAAAATCGCCGCAGGAGATGCTCGAAGAGGCCGACGTGGCTCTTTACCGGGCAAAGAACAGCGGTCGTAACAGGGTAAAAGCGTTTCTTGTCGAATCTCCTCTATGATTAAAAGTCGAATCCGGTTTAGAAATGTAAATCCGTTTAATTATATTTACTTCAAATAATCTTCTTTTTATATAAAAACTCGGTATTCAATTATCGAAAGGAGCGATTTTCTGCGGGTATGAAATTGATAGTCAGGTCGTCGCGATTAAAGGGTTCAATTACAATTCCGCCGTCTAAATCACATACAATTAGAGCTCTTCTTATAGGTACTCTTGCATCGGGGACATCGAAAATCCGCAAACCGCTTCTAACGGGCGACGGTGCTTCGGCCCTCGGCGCCGCCCGCAATCTCGGCGCAAAAACCTCTTTTGAAGGAGACGTCTTTACGATAACCGGCCGAGGAGACGACTTCAATGCCGGAAGCGACTTTTTCGATATGGGGAACAGCGGTACCGGCACAAACCTTTTCACATCAGCCGCAGCCCTTGGAGAGCGTAAAAGGAAATTCGACGGCGACAATTCTCTGCGATCAAGGCCTTTTAAATATCTTCTCGATGCACTGGTGCCGCTCGGAGCGCACTACGAAAGAGAAAGAAAAGATGGGGATCTTCCCTTTACAATATGGGGACCGCTCAAAGGAGGCAAGACCAGCGTAAACGGAGTCTCGTCTCAGTATATTTCAAGTCTTCTATTTTCGTGTCCTCTTATTAAGGGGGGCGAGACGGAATTTACAGCGTATAATATTCACGAAGTCCCCTATATCGAGCTTACGCTCTGGTGGCTCAGAAAACAGGGGATAAAGGTGGATTACAAAAGCGACTACAGCTGGTTCCATATTCCCGGAGACCAGTCTTACAAACCGTTCGATATGACCGTGCCCTCCGACTTTTCGTCCGCGACGTTTGCCGCGGTCGGCGCGGCACTGACTTCGGGACCGGTAACGCTTAAAGGCCTTGACTTTACAGATCCCCAGGGAGATAAGGGGGTATTCGATATACTTAAATCAGTCGGAGCTACTGTAACCCATACAGACGAAGGTGTTACCGTTTGTGCGGAAAAAGAGCTGAAAGGCGCTACTTTGGACCTAAACGCCATGCCCGACTCGCTTCCCGCGATGTCGGTGCTTGCCTGTACACTGGAAGGAGAAACACGGATCGTCAATGTAGGCCACGCACGAATCAAAGAGACCGACCGGATTGTGGTCATGCGCGAAGAACTCAGTAAAATGGGAGCATCGGTCACCGAGATGCCGGACGGTCTTATTATCCGTAAAAGCGAGCTTAAAGGCACAGAGGTAAACGGCCGGTACGACCATAGGGTAGTGATGGCTCTGGCTCTGGCCGGATTAATCGCAAAAGGAGAAACAATAATAGATACCGCCGAAGCCGCCGCAGTCACATACCCTACTTTTGTCGATGACTTCAGGACGCTCGGAGCCGATATCGAAAAAATCGGGGAGTAATCGGTGCAGCTTACGGTAAATCTTGGTCGAAGATCATACCCTATAAGGTTCGAACAGGGTAACATCGAAAATATGGGCCTGGCGTTGAAAGAGGCTTTTCCTGCAAGTAGTTTCGCCCTGGTAACCAATAATACCATTGCCAGGCTCTACGCCGATCTACTTGACAAATGGAGATCTATTCTAAAGTGCCCCGTGCATGAGATTCCCGACGGAGAAAGGTATAAAACAATCGAAACATGGAGCAAAATACTCGATTTTCTCCTCTCCTCAAGGCTCGAGCGGTCGAGTATTGTTATAGCTCTAGGAGGAGGAGTCGTGGGCGATCTGGCCGGATTCGCCGCGGCAACATTTCTTCGTGGAGTAGGTTATGTTCAGATCCCTACCACCCTTCTTGCAATGGTGGATTCGAGTGTGGGCGGGAAGACCGCCGTGGATCACCCTATGGGTAAAAATCTCATAGGAGCCTTTCATCAGCCGAAAACGGTATTTATCGATACCGCATTCCTTTCTACTTTACCGGAGAGAGAGTTTATAAGCGGATATGCGGAACTTTTCAAATACGCATTCATAGGAGGAGAGGAAATGTTCGGTTTTGTGGCTTCGAACCACAAAGCGATGATTGCAAAAAAGGCGCCGGAACTTCTTGAAGGCATCCGAAGAAGCGTTACAATCAAGGCCCAAATAGTAGAAAAGGATGAGTGCGAAACAAGCGGCCTGCGCTCGCTTCTCAATTTCGGACATACCTTTGCACATGCGCTGGAAAGGTATTTCGGTTTTTCCGAACTTCTGCACGGCGAGGCGGTCTGGTGGGGAATGCAATGTGCAATTGCCTGTTCCAGACGATGCGGTTTACTCGAGCGATCAGATGCATCAAAATTCGACGGGATGTCGGAATTGATGCCTAAACCCGGGCTTCCGGAAAAAGTTGATCCTCAAAAGCTTTATGAGATGATGTTTACGGACAAGAAGATTTCCGGAGGTGTGCTACGGCTTGTGCTGCCTACTGCGCCGGGAATTTCAGAAATACGAAGCGGAATTCCTGAACATATAGTTATGTCGGTGCTCGCCGAGACACTCGGCTGAAATTCCGGCTGTATCTTTTAGCTATAAACTGTTTATATCTAATACCTAAATATACCGGAAAGAAAGAAAAGATTAAAATGCATGAATCTTACGACTGGGAAAAAGGTATTCTGCTGAACCGGCAGGCGTATCCGAAAACGACTCCGGAATATCAACCGCTATTGGATTGCGGTGATCTTTCGAAGCTCGAAGATTTTTTAATGGAACGAATAGAGGAAACGCCTCATGATATAGCGTTTTTTCTACCGGCATACCGGTTTTTTATACGTAAAAACGATTCAAACCGTCTCTCTGCTCTCCTTGGTCTGCATATCGAGAGTTTAAAATCGCACCGGGAGCTTGGGGCCGAAATTTCACTTCTCCAAGAAATCCTCGACTTATGGGGCGAATGCAGATACGCCCGTGACTTACTGATCGGGCATCTGAAAACAATGTACAATGAAAGCCCGAATTTCGATTTGTATTCCGAACATTTTGCTGTTACAAACGGGAATACAACCCTCGATAAGTTGCGTCAATTCGAAGTATGGCTGAGATACGATGAAGGTCGTGTCATCTACATCCCTTCCAAAGGAGTAGCGCAGGTCAGAGAAGCCAATCCTAAACTTAGCGTCGTGCGTATCATTACGAAAAAGGGCGAACAGATGTCGTTCAGGATCGAAGAAGCCGAAAGAATGAGCGTTTCACTTCCAAACAACCATTTTCTTGCACAAACATTAATAGACTCCGAACGACTCAGGCAGATAGCTCTTAATGATCCCGGCGAGTTACTGAGGCTGCTTTTCGAAAGTATAAAAAAACAGACGACTCTCGGCGAACTCAGGGAAATGCTTTCGGGTATAATAACTGAAGAGCAATGGAGCAGCTGGTGGTCGCGGGCGCGTAAGGATTCGAGGCTTATTATAGGAACAGGCACAAAACCAAAGATAAGCTGGATCAATTCCGCTGCCGAAGGAGATTCGGGCATTCTGTCTTCGTTTTCAGAAGCAGGTATAAGGGATAAAATCGAGATGATTCGTAAATATTCGTCAAGATCGGAATCGTTGGCCGCCGAGATGGCGCGGATATTAACTGAAGAAGCGTCGCGTCTTGTTAAATCCGATCCCTCCACCGCGCTGGAAATAATATTGACAATTAAAGATCTGCCTAAGTGTAAAGATACGGCCGTTCCTTTTACGGCCGAGCAATTGCTTTCCGGAACCAACGTAAAAGAGGTGATTTCGGCAGTCAAAGACCGCCTTATAAGAAAAAACGCCGTCCGTATTATTGCCGGCGCCCGTGAGGATTGGCCAGGCATTTACGGATCTCTCCTTAAGACCGAAACCGACGCAGGGGTTATAAGTTTACTTTACGAATCTCTTACCGGCGCCGGTCATAAAGATATAATCGATTCCGAGATCCGGAGAACCTTGTCTGATCCGTCAGGCAATCCTCACTTTTTTCTATGGCTTTGCAAAGAAATGCAGTCGAGGTCCGAATTACACGGATATGCCGACCGAGGCTTTCTACTATCTCTTTTCAGGGCTATCGACCATAAAGCATTCAGGGGGCGTCTTGCTGCTCTTCGTGAACTTTTCGATCCGGGTTCGCTTGTGGATCGGGCGCTCGAAACGCTCGATGCTCCGGCATGTAGTTCTATGCTCGACGCAATAACACGTGTCAGAGAGCTCGAAGACTATCGGAAAGAATCGATGCGGCGTAAGATCTTTATTCTTTTCCCTGAACTTGACGAAAAAAAACAGAAATTCATGCTTGTCACAAAGGAATCAATAGAAAAGAAACGGCTTGAATACGAAAAATTGGTGAAAGAGGATATACCTAAAAACTCAAAAGAGATCCAAAGAACCAGGGAATACGGAGATCTGAGGGAAAATTTCGAGTACCACGAAGCCAGACGCCAGCAGGAAATACTCTCCTCACGCGCAAAAACTCTCCATGATGAACTTGTATCGGCACGTGCCATCGAGCCGGAGAAAGTGGACGCCTCGAAAATATCTGTGGGAACACGTGTGCGTCTGCTGCCAGACGACGGGACAGGCGATCCGATCACCATTACCATTTTAGGCCCATGGGATTCCGATCCGGCCAAAAATATAATATCCTATACTTCAGCGGCCGCGGAGGCAATACTCAATGCAACCAAAGGAAGCATAATTCAGTTCAACGGAGCTATGTGGAAGGTCGATTCAATAGAAAGATGGATGTAGGGGACCGGAAAATATCAATTTCTCACTATCATATTTTTAAATTAAATTATATTAAATTGATAATCTTAAATTTTCTTTTCATTTATAGTAAATTTAAATACAGGTAAAGGAGAGGTGTATGTTCGGGTGCCATTATGGAAAACTGTTTCAGGTGTCGATTTCAGGGGGTTCTTACCAGGAAGGGCTTGCTGCTTTAATTCAGGGCGTTCCGCCGGGTTTTAAATTTACCGAACAGGAGATATACGGAGATTTGCTTTTGCGCAAGCCGGGAGCCGACGAGCTTTCTTCGCCGCGCAAAGAACCCGATCTGCCTGTTATATATACGGGAACAAATGCCGCCGATACAATAGAAGGAGCAAATAACGAAGGACACACAAACGGGACCCCGCTTACGATTCTTATACCTAATCTCGACCGGCATTTCATTCACATTAAGCAATACCAGGACACAAACCGCACCCCACGTCCCGGTCATGCATCGTACGCTTCTTTTATGAAATACGGCCCCGACGACGACGCAATAGGCGCCGGAATCTTCAGCGGCAGGTATACTTCCACAATAGTCGCGGCCGGATATGTCGCCAAAAAGATTCTTGAAAAATGCGGGATAGATATATTCTCTTATGTTAAGGAATTGGCCGGGGTTGAATGCCCTTCTGTCGATTACGGAATAATACTTGAAAAAACAAGGCAATACAAAAAAATGCGTTGCGATTTTGATCCGTTCTATCAGAAGATTTACGTAAGCGGCCGGATCAGAACCGAAATGCGGTTTCTGGAAAAGATGCGCATTTTTGCCGAAATCGAAAAAGAGATCGATTCGATAAGGGATGCGGCTCGTAAGATGGATCCTGAAAAAATCGAAAAAGAGTACGGTGTTCACCACATTTTAAATTGTCCCGACATCAAAGCTGCAAAAGAGATGGTGGAGGCGACAAATAAGATCTATGCTTCCGGAGACAGCGCGGGTGGAGTGGTAGAAGTAGTAGCCCGCGGAGTACCGGTTGGCGTCGGAGAGCCGATATTCTATAAGCTGGACGCCGAACTTGGAAGAATGATGGGTATAGGAGCGGTAAAAGCAGTCGAAATCGGCGCCGGTATCAAAGTTAAAAACATGACCGGTTATCAGAATAACGACCGCATGCACAGCGAGAACGGAAAGGTGGTTTTCGATTCCAACAACGCCGGAGGTATAACCGGAGGTCTGGCAACGGGTCAGGATATCATCTGCAGACTAACAATAAAGGGAACGCCGACCATCAATATGAAGCAGAATACCATCGATAAGTATACTCTTGAAAACAAGGAACTGGCCGCTATAACCAGACGCGATCCGACCATTGTGGGCCGTATATGGCCGGTTGCCGAAAACTTTATGGCTATAATTCTTCTCGATAACCTTATACAACATTACGGATATCAGACTTTACGGGCGAAAGTAAAATAATAAGTAAATTCATGGCAGCGCCCCGCAGCGGTATGAAATGTAGTATCCGTTCAGTAAACCATGCCTTTAAAAACCAATTGGGAAGCAACATGTGTTTGGAATGATCAACGCCGTAAACATAAAAGAAATCTTTTCTGGTATTTTTTTACCACAAAGTCCGCAAAGAAAAGAAATACAAGAACACAAAGAAATTAAAAGTATTTTAATTTAAAAATCTTTGTGGCCTTTGCGGTTAAAAATAGAGTATATTGAGAGATGGTTTTCACTGAACGGATATATTATATTTGATAAGTGGGCGGTGACTATCGGTCTAAGTACTAGGTTCAGATCTCTTATCCTAGGGCGTCAGGACAATTTAAATAATTATAATCCTGTTTACAGGAGCGCCGATCAAATTTTGTAGCGCCGCCCTTTTTTAGTTGATATTAGGTATATTCGGGGATTTAATCCGCGCTACCGTGTACCATAAGTCAAGTTAGACTTAACAGATATTCCTCGACGTTGATGCATAGAATGCCGTCGGTCTCGATGCGTTCATTCCCCCGATACAAAAGCAACGTTTTAGCTTCGGGGTAATCGTCGATGAAAGCTTTAAGCCCCCGTAGATCCTCGGGGCGGATCCGGTCGGTATTTTTTACCTCGATGGCTATAAACCTTTCGGGGCCGTATACGACGAAATTAACCTCCTTTCCATTCTGCGTCCGCCAGAAATAAAGCTTTTCCGGACCGTCTCTGTTGTCGATCCATGCGGCCAGGTTCTGGAACACAAGGGTTTCAAGTGCCGCGCCGTCGATTTCATGAGGCCGGTCGAGCGGGCCGCACGGCCTTATCGATCGGTATACGCCGCAATCGAAATAGTAAAACTTTTCATGCGCAACGACCTCCCGCTTCATTCGTTGCCCTTTGCCTTCCCGTCATAATCTCTGCCGTTTTCGCTGGCCCTCAAATCGAGTTTGACGCCAAGACATTCTATTGCGGCATTGCCATTGAAGGCAAAACGGAAAAAATCAAAGCTGCCTTTACCGTAAAGAACACCGGTGATTCCGTGTTACGCCTTGAGAGCGTCAGGCCCGGTTGCGGCTGTACGGTCGTCAAGTATGACTCGATTATTCAGCCCGGAAAGACCGCCAAAATAGAATCTGAAGTTAACATCAAGGGATATCACAGCGGGCCGATTTCCAAGGGCATCACGGTAACCTCGAACGCAAAGAATGAACCCACCGTGCGTCTTTCTATTGAAGCGACAATTCAATCCGCAATTGATATTTCAGAAACCTATCTATCCCTCGGCGCCAATGGTGTCGACACTTCAAAGAGCATTTTTCTATCTTCAAAAAAAACCGACCTGAAAATCCTTGATGTGACTTTCAAAATGGGAGCGAATACCGAAACTCCCGATTGGCAATTGAAATTGCCATTAGCAATAAATTACAAATTCATACCAACGGATTCAACAAGAAGCGACGGCTATCGAGTTTACAAACTTAATCTCTTCAACCCGCATGCAACGAAGGCGGCTCCCGGCGAATTGATAATCAAGACTAATCATTCCGACAAGCCCGAAGTCAGACTTCGAGCAACACTGGGAAGATAGCCGAGCTTAAGTATTCGCGAAACTCGACCGCGTCGGTCTTGGAGGCCAGCACGTCTGCAAAACGTGTAACCCCGCCGGATAACACCGTCGGTAGCAGGTTCGATTCCTGCCCCCGTCTTTTAAAGATCTTACGACCATTGTGAAAAATATTTGGTAGTTTTCGCTGCACACGACGTGCAGCTTGTCTTTAAGCGCGCCAGTCCTTTGTCCTTTTCTACCAGCCCGCCATTGTCCACCTGTCTTCCAATTTCTGTTCCTGCGAGGCGTCTTCTCTTGGGGTGCCCAACGGCCGAGCCTATAAGACGTTTTGCCGAAGGTTTTACGAAGGCAAAATGTGGCGAAGCCTGGAGGAGCAACGCGACGGAGTTTATAGCCTTTGTTGGTGGATGTAAACCGGCCTTCTTATCCTTCTTTAAGGAGCCGCTCATGGATATTATTTGTTTTTCTGATCGAAAGAAATCGAGTTATATGTTGACATATAAATATAAGATGCTGACGCCATAAAAACAAACAGCGTCAGCAAGTAAATGTCGCAATGTTACCTTACAGACGGATCTACGGTAAAATTCGTCATGCTGCCATTTCTGAATTGTAATGCCATCCCTGATATCAATTCTTTCTCCCGCTCTGAAGGTGATGTTCCCGCCAGATAAAAATTGGTCGTTTTGCGTAACAATCAATTGATGAGCTTTCACTTCCGGTTGCGTGCTTGAGACTGTGTTGTCTTCATATAAAACAAATCCGGGATAAAGGTTACTCGGGACATACACCACATTTATTGCATCATGATGATGGTAACCGTCGCTGTCCAGGAGATCAAGTTCCACTCTTCCGGGTATCTTACCATCATAGTTATAGTACCACAGGTAACCAGACGGTAATGAGAAGCCGGTGATATTCCATGTCAGTTCCGAACCGGTGCTCGTTGATGTCCAAGACCGTGCAATACAGTCACCTGAAGAATGAACAAATATCAATTTCCATTCCCATGATACAGGGTGCGTTGGCCATATATCCCCGTTGTAAAATCCAGCCGTATATGACAATGACGTCGTTGACGGAGTTATGGTAGTAGTGCCACCGTCATAAATTCTACACCAATCGTCAAGACCCAGAGGGATTGGAGTGCGTGGATCAGTGATCAGACGAATAGTTTCATTCCATGTCCACGAAGTTCCGTTCTGTACGAAATCGTCATAGGATATTTCTCGACGTCCTGGAAGGTTAGGGTCGGGATCATTAAAAATTACGTTACCCACATTATATCCGCCCGAACCAGTGTATCCTCTTATTACAACCACATGTCCAATATTGCCGGAAAGACGTATACCGGCAATAATCGGTCTTCCATCATCAATCTCGGCAGTGAGGTAATTTTGATAAAGAGTACTTAGATCGTATCTGGTTGAAATACCACCGGCCCAATATAACACCCTGTCTACAGAATTATTTTTACCTGACAATGAAACCGTATCGTTTCGGCCCTGGACAGCATAATTGGCACAATCGTATTGATCTTAAGTTTCCCCATAAGCATCCAGAACCATTTCACAGCTTGCTGCCCAGCACCAAAGCGTCTGTTCTTGGAATACTGGTGTTATATCGAATTCTTTACCTGCAAAGACATTTGATGTGTTTAAAGTGAGTAAACCGATAAAAAGGATTCTCTTCATTCTTTACCCCCTGTCGTATCCATGGAATTGGCAGGATGGTTCTCGAATTGTCGATCCGATTCTTTCCGTTGCCCTTTATATACCCTGACCTTATCCTGTAATAGCGGAATAATTTTTCTTCCCTCATCAAGACTATCTAAAGAATTTGAGGTCATTCTTGACATCAGATCATCCCATTTGGGATGCTTAATATGAAAGATATTTTTACCATTTTTTATCTGGGGAAAATATAATAAACCAAAGGGATAATCGATAAATATCGGGATAACGCCGGATTCTTCGGGAAATTTTTTTCTGACGTCATCCCATCCGCGTATGACGCCTTGTCCGCAACCACCAGGTGTAAATCGTTCCCCATCAACCTTTACTAAGGCATGGTATATCCAGCCTTCACTCTTGGTTTTTATCGGAATAATCCATCTGTTTGTCGGTTCTATTAAATCTTCAAATTTAGTATCTGTAGTAGCTGTTTCAAGTTTTTTTATATTCAATTCATAGAATTGAGCAGGTAATCCAACAAACCATTCCTGAAATTGAACTTTCTGATCAATATATCTCCGCATTTTCGCATAATCAAATCCATATTCAACTGTCGGATCATGTTGCAATTGATACATATATTTCTTCACTCCATCAGGGATTTCCTGAGAATAGCCGATACCGGCAATCCCTAATAGGGCAAGTGTTAATAATTTTAACATTATATACCTCCATTATTAATTAATGTATTGTGATATATGGGCATGTTCAGCTTACTTGTTCTTGATTTTCTTTTCTTGTTTCATCTTTTCAGCGATAACTTTTACTTTTTCATTTTAGGCTGCGCGTTTTTCAGATAAGTTTTCCTGGCTGTTTCTATTGGAAATATCAACAATGACTTCCTCATCTTCGAACCCGTCACGTACCCCTGTTACCTGAAACGAAAATTCCACATCATGAAATTCAAAAAAGTCAGATTCTTTCATCGCCACAACGATTCGCTCCTTGCTTTCTTCCTTTGTATAAAGAAGCGCTGGTACCTTTTTGGGTGTTACAAGTACTGTTATAGGCGCCTTATCGCTGGTAACCAATGAAAAATGTTCAGGTAATACTATCGTTACCTGTCCGTTTACCGTCTTTGACGTTCCCCGGGCAAGGGTAAGCGCCTCACCGGATTCAATCGCAATATACTTTATAAGCTTTGTAGAATCGGTAGGGTGCGGGTGAACAAAATTTTTGGCGCCATAAACGTTGAGATCACCATAGATGGTGGCATAGCCGTAGATATATGCCCAATCATAAATATTTGCCCATCCGTAACAATTAATTGCGTTTGTATAAAGCCACCCGTAATACGAACCTGAACTACCGCCTTCCAATCTTAAATCGCCATAATAGCAGGTAGTCTGATTTGTATTATTATACGACCGGAATTGTATATCGTTTGACAAAAGATTTATCTGAGCGTTTGCGACAAAAAGAAAGCAACTTGCAAGTATAGCAATAGCGGTTGATTTTAGTTGTGTTTTCATTTTAAATGCTTCTTTATGTGTGATTGTTTTTATTAAAGACGGTCAACAAACCCGAATGCCCGATAAAACAGGTCATTCCGCTTTTTGAATTATTTATTAAATCCGTTTTCCTCCTTTCTACGCTGCGACTTTTCTGTTTTTTCCAGGCCGGTTTATTTACCACCAACGTGCCGCGGTACGCCAGAAGTATTCCGGAGCGCAGCGTAGGAAAATTTGGGTGGAGCGCAGCGCAACCGCCATGCGTTTGTTGGGCGTCTGTTGCCGGTCGGGCTCATTGTCTTCTCTGTTTTCATTCTTCGACAC